>MDTE01141669.1_pt1 | contig 46005 bp, 30 predicted proteins | sample 811231 | NCBI WGS metagenome assembly MDTE01 (sample SAMN05326651, study PRJNA326480) | marine metagenome | isolation source: seawater | place: Indian Ocean: Red Sea | collected 2010 | reverse complement strand
ACCACCTTGAAGTGGCTCTCGGACCCTTCGGGAACGTTATGCATATAGCTTTCGTTGAGCACCTGCAGTTCGGCGGGGGCGAAGGCCTGGTCGAGCTTAGCCTGAATGCGCTGCTGCACGGGTCCTGCGGGTCGTTCGGGTTGGTTGGCTTGGGGTGCGTCCATGATGAATCCTTATACGCCGGTACGACGTGAAACTCCAGTATGACGGATCCAGCCTCCCTCCTCAATGGTGGTGTGAACATTTATGATTCACGGATTGCAGTGAGTCTGAAATAATCGCGACGTCTGAGGCCTTGCATCCCATGTACGCACAGGAGACGGCCATTTCTTCCGAGAACCATAAAGAATGGGCAGAAGTCAGCCGACTGGGAGCGGCGGTGCACCGTCTCAAGATTCTTCGGCATCAGCTCCTACGAAAGGTTCGCGATACCGGAACAATCCGTACCTGGTCCCAGAGTTCGAAAAGCAGCGACTGCGATCTGGCAGCAAATGTACAGGCACAGCTCTGGTTTGAGGTGCCGAAAGAAGAATGGGTCTTAGAAGCCGGTAAGGTGGAAAATGTGCGCCTGGCCGCACAGAAACTGGATGGTCTGGAGATCCCTGCGAATGCGATCTTCTCCTTCTGGCATCATATTGGACGCCCCTCAGCCCAGGCCGGATTTGTTGTCGGCCGTGAGATACGGGCCGGCTGTGTGATCCCCACCATCGCTGGCGGACTCTGTCTTCTCAGCAACGCCCTATATAAGGCAGCCCTCGAAGCGGATCTTGAGATCGTCGAGCGACATGGTCATACCCAGCAGCTCTTTACCGATGCCTCCGATCCTGTGGACGCCACCGTCTTCTGGAACTACGTCGATCTCCGCTTTCGTTCCTCGAAACCGTGGCGTCTTGAGACCGAGATGACCGACACCCATCTCCACATTCGAATCCACCAGGCCGGCGCAAAAGATAAAAGAACGGCGCCGAGCTCCCTACGATTGGCGGGGGCGTCAGTTCATGGGGTTCGAAGTTGTTATAGCTGCGATATCGATACCTGCCGCCACTCCCGTGTAGAGCCCGCCCTGGAGGCTCGTCGGGCGATCCTGTTGGACACCTATTGGCCCGAATTCCAACGTTGGTTGCAGACCAACCTTCGTCCCAACGATCTTATATATATGCCCATTGATGGGTCTCGTCGCGGATTTTCACGCTATAGCTGGGACCTGGAGGGAGCCGAGATTGTCGAGTTCCCCCTCGCCTTCGGGCTCCGTGCGGCCACCGCAAGAGTCTATTCGAAGCAAGGGCCCGAGATGCGTGCAGCCCAGATGCGTATGGACGCGTTCCTTGCGACCAGTATGGCCCGTATGCTGCCACCGACAGTCACCGAACTGATTGTAGGCCAACACCTCTTGCCCCATCTCCATAAGCAGGGAGCTTTAGGAGGACGAAAGGTGGAGGTCTTCGCCACCAGGCAGAGCCTGGCCCGAATTCAAGAACGCCTCGACCTGGCCAGCCAACAATGGCCGGATCGGACCACTTTACGGGACTTCCGGGTAGACCCCGAACAGGTCGAACTGGAAGCCCAGGCTTTCGAAAGAGTACGACGCTTCCTGACCCCAAACCGCAGCATCGCTGCCGACTATGGGGCAAGGGCTACGTTGATCGATTGGGTACAGGATAATGAACTGCATCGTCTCCCATCGCGTAGGTCGGAGCGACCGGTGGTCCATTTGCCCGGCAGTACCGTAGCCCGACTGGGGGCCTGCGAATTACGAGAGGCCCTACGCGGACTCGACGTGACCCTCGAAGTCTCGGGTCGAAACCTGGAAGACGAGGAGTTCTGGGCAGGCTTTACGCAGCGACCATGCGGTGGGCTCGAAGAAGCCGACCTTGTGGTGTTACCTGCCTGGCTCCCACATAACCCTCGTCCCCTACTCCGAGCGGCCGCCCTGGGCATACCTGTGATCGTAAGCGATGTCTTCGGTCTCGGAGGTGTTCCCGGCGTTGTCGAGGTCCCTTGCGGCGATGTGCATGCCCTCCGTACGGCGATTAAAGAGATACTATCCCTGCCATCAAGAACCGAACCGGGTTTTCCCACAGAAATTGTGAAAAACTTTGTGGAAAAGATGTGTTTGACGGGGCCACCAGAGACATACCAATTCCCAACACAGCCCGGTTTTACTGGGGATGATCAATATCCAAGTTGAACACCGATTGTCAGCCCGGCAAAGTCTGCTACAACCCTTATTGGATGGTGCGAGGGCATCATTCACGGCTCTTTGAGAAGTGGATGAAATGCGACGAAAAGTCGGTTCGAGGCAACGCTAGCCGGCTCAGACCAAAACCCCCTCGGGGGTGGCGAGAGAGCAGCTGGAACGGCCCTACGAAATCGCAAGATTTCCGAAAGTCGGTTCGGTGGTTAGCGGGGTAACCCCAAGCGTGTTCCCGGTATGAAATAGGACCTTAACGCGGAATGGGAGGCAAGGCGCAAGGCGGGTGTGAAACCCGATAGGCCCGCGGATGTTCGCATCCTCAGGTCGATGTGCCAGGTACTGCGGAGTTGGAAACCCGCAGATAATCGACTCCGGTCATGGTTGTTTCGGCAACCTCGCCCGAAGTTGAACGTGGCCCATTCCGTGGCGGACGCGGAAGGGAACCTGAAAAGCTCGCGGAAGGTATGTTGGTATTTACAACGCACGATGGACACTTCGGTATCTACCGTGCAAACCGGCACTTTGCTCAAAACCAGAACTTCGGTTCCGGCAGAGAGTAATAATCGGTCCCCAGGTCTCGCTTGCGAGATCTGGACGGTCGGAACCATCTCCAGGAATCTCCAAATCGAGTTTCTTTGAAACACGACGCGGCCCCGGAGATGTTAGCGGCTTCCAAAACTAAGCCACCTGGTTGGCTCGTTCAACCTGGTAGTTTGGCGCCGAAAGGCACACCGCGGTCGGTGAAGTTGTGAGTACTATACGAAAAGATATCTGAAGTCTTTGAAATCGATGCTAAGTGTAAGAGAGGGACCGTATTCGTGATTCTTAGGAAGAGCGGTTACGGAGCCTGGTGTTAAAACCCTGAAGGGAACAGGGTCAGTGCAAAGTAGGTTGTTATCTTCGGACAACCAACCCACCAACACACTGAACCCAAGGACCTCGGTCCAAGGACCCTGGAAACCCAAGAGGGACGGTTCAAACCAGCAAGAACCAAGACACTAGGAAAACGGAGCTGATAGAAAGGATGGACCCCCTCCATTTCTATCTGGCGGGACTCTGAAACACCGGTTAACGGTTTGAGGTGCGGCTTCGATTTCTCCCAGTTGTTTCTTCGGAAATAACCGCGGAAATCGGAACCAGAAGATTTCTTTAGTCTTCGAGGAGCAGCCCGAACTTCTCGTATTGTCCAAATTGAGGCGGATTCTTCGCGGAGTCCGCCTCTTTTTTTTACCCTCTGTATACCAAGCCCCGTGACATCTCTAGACAAAATCATCGCCTCTTTGAACGACGCTCAAAGGGAAGCCGTTACCGCCCCAGGTGGTGCAACGCTGGTCTTGGCTGGTGCTGGATCTGGAAAGACCCGCGTCATCTCCGCCCGTGTGGCGTGGCATATCGCACAGGGGGTCCCGGTAAACCAGATTACGGCCGTGACTTTCACCAATAAGGCCGCGCGCGAGATGTCCGCCCGTATTGGCGCTCTGGTCAAAGAGGTGCCCTTCGTCGGCACGTTTCATCGCTTCGGTCTCACCGTTCTACGTCGCTATCGACGCCAACTGGGATACCATACCCACCCGAACATCATCGACCGCGGGGATCAGCTCGGCATTGTCCGGGAATCTCTAAAACAACTCGGCCTTCAACCCGCCTCCTGGGATGTGGGCGAAGCCCTATCTCTGATTCTCGAGGGACGAACCTGTAAGGCCATCGAAGGAAAGATCCGGTTTCCGCGTGCCCACGGTCTCGTCCCCATGGGAGTAGAGCTGGTAGAGGCCTATGAAAAGCGTCTTCGTACTCTCAACGCGGTGGACTTCGACGAGTTGATTCTCGTTCCTCTGCGCCTCTTTCATAGCCACCCGAATCTCTTCTCACGGGTTCAAGCCGGTACCCGGTATATTCTGGTCGATGAGTTTCAAGATACCAACCACGCCCAGATGGAGCTGGTTCGTAAATTGGTTGGCGAAGACGGAACGCTTATGGCCGTGGGGGACGACGACCAGTCCATCTATGCCTTCCGGGGTGCACGCGTCGAAAATATTCTACGATTCGCGGAGTCGTTCCCAGACTCCCAGACCATTCGCCTGGAAGACAATTATCGTTCGGCCAAACCGATTATTGAGTTGGCCAACGCCATCATCCGTAGCAACCCCGATCGTAACGACAAGACACTGCGGGTACGCTGCCCATTCACAGGAAGCACTCAGCTGGTGGGCGCATCCAGCGAAGAAGCAGAGGCTGACTTTATCGCCCAGGGTGTCGCCGACGCCATTCGCTCGGGCACGTCTCCAAACGAGGTCGCGGTTCTCTATCGCGCCAACCGACAAGCCAACGCCATTGAGCTCGCCTTAACACAGATCGCGATACCTTTTCGTCGCATCGGCGGCACATCCTTCTTCGAACGCAAAGAGGTGCGCGATGCCCTGGGTTGGCTCGGCGTTCTGATCGATGGAAACGACGACTTATGTTTCCGACGAGCGGTCTTAGCACCAGCTCGAGGCGTGGGTGAAGTCTCTCTCAAAAATCTGGAACGAGGGGCGACCAAACAAAAGACATCGCTCTTTCGAACCGCCGAAAAGCTGGTCGATATCCCCGGAGCCCTTCCCAATCAGTCCATCTCCGGTCTGAAGGAGATGATTTCGGTTCTCAAAGAGGGCCGAAAAAAGCTCCGCTCTGCCGGTGTATCGAAAGCCTTTAAATTCGTTCTCCAGCAGGTGGGATATCGAAAATATCTGATTCATAACGCCGAAACACCCGCCGAAGGTAGCCGTCGATTCCATCGAGTCATGCAGCTGGCAGATACCCTCGACAGCTACGTCCATCGGGATCCGATCGAAGGTGCTAGAGCCTTTTTGGATGACGCACTGCTCTCCAACGCCAACGATGCCGTCGACGAAGACGAGGCCATGGTCTCCCTCATGACTCTGCATGCTGCCAAGGGTCTCGAATTCGATTCGGTGTTCATCCCGGGCGTCGAGGAGGGGATCTTGCCCCATGAACGCTCCATCGGGAACGCCAGCGGTCTGGCAGAAGAATGTCGCCTTATGTACGTGGGTGTGACTCGAGCCAAGAAAGACCTGACGCTCTCCTATGTCCGGAAACGTCCACAAGGGGGCCCAGTGGGTGAAGAGCGCATCAGTCGTTTTCTACGAAACGTCGGTCTACGACCCAGGCTGGTCGGTGCGCCAGTTCAGGAGGGGCCCACAGAATCGGAAAAGAAGGCCATGCTAGAGATCGAGAAGTTGCAGGAGCTGCTCCGTTCCTAGCTGGTTTCAAAGCCCGCCCGATATTCGAGGGGTAGGTAGCCATCCCATGGACCTTTCCCCCGCGATCGTCCCAGACCTTTTTGGGTTCCATCGCCCCCCGAATGGGGCACGACCATCACCTGATTCTTTTTTACGGATTGCACTTTCCAGCTACGACCACCCAATACAAAGACACTCCCAGGTGTTCGGGGCGCAAAACCATTCCCGACCATCCGTCCCGTGGATGCGTCAAAGACCTGGGAACCAAGCGAGTCGGGGAGATTGGCGTGAACCGTCCCCCTGGTCCCCATATCCATAATGCGCGTCGTAGCCAGAAGCGTATCCCGCTCGCGGCGGATATGGCCCTCGGCAACAAGATGATCCACAACCCGTTTCAGATGTACTTGAGCCGTTAGACCGCGCAGCAGGTGAAGCAGCTCCTCTTCATCGACACCCGATGGACGCGAAAATAAGATACTGAAAATCTGTTGAATCGCTACACCGGGATCCACTCGAACTCGAATGGCCTCCAGCTCTCCCCGATCGGCATAGAGGGCATGCAACTCCAGTTGGCGCTTACGTTCCTCCGTTTCAGCGACTCCCAATACTCGAATCACCGAGTCTCTTCGCGCTCCACGACCGATCCGTTGCTGAAACGCGCTGGGCGCCACCGGCACTTCAAGCAGGGCCACCGCCTCGATCGATCCCACGTCGATTCCCAGCTCCAACGTACTCGTCGCCACACATAGCCAGGACGAAAAAGTCCGCATGGCCTCCTCTACCTCGTGCCGACTTCTTGCGCTCAGGCCGGCATGGTGCACGAGGACACGCCCACCGGGCATCAATTCCTGGAATTGGGCCGCGGCCTCTTCCACCTTCGCGCGGGTCTCCGAAAAACATAGCACGCGGCGTAGCCGCTGTTCACGAAGAGCGGTCAACAGGCTCTCCAGATCGGGAACACATTGTAAAGTTGTCGCCCGGCGACCTTCCCCAACGATGACCTGCCCCTCACCGAGATACCGACGCACCACCGCATCGGGATCGGCAATCGTCGCCGATAATGCGACCCGTTGTACCTCCCGTTCGCAGAGCCGATCAAGACGATGCAATAGGACCATCAGTTGATCACCACGCGGGTTCCCATGGACTGCGTGGATCTCGTCCAACACAACGGTCTGAACTGTTTTCAGAGCTCCAGGTGCCCGAGCCAGCAGAGAGTCCAGAGATTCCAGGGTCGTGACAAGCATGAACGGTGGTGGGTCTGGCGCGTTCGGGCTATCTCCGGTTCGTACCAGGACCTTGCGTTTGAATACCCCCAGCACTTCTTTCATTCGATCGCCCATATCACGGCATAAGGCGCGAGTGGGGGCCACATATAAGACGCGAAGGTTATCGTCCGACGGGGACATTCGGCGTTCCACGATGGGGGCCAGAGCGGCCTCCGTTTTTCCGGTCGCGGTCGGCGCCACGATCAAGGCATTCTCCCCCTTCAAGATGGGATGGCAGGCCGCCAACTGCAGAGCATTGGGCGCATTATGATGGGCAAAAAAGGCCAGATAACTTCGACGCAGCGCACGTCGATAGGCGCGCATCTCCGAGATCAACTCGGGGCTCGGTCTCGTATCGTCAGAAGGAACCACCGGCGTACATCAATAAACTATCAGGGTGGCTCTCCGGATAAAACCGACGGTGGTCGAGTAGTTCCATAAAGCCTTTAATAAGATAACGGAAGGAGTGGCCGTGGGTGGCGATCAATGTTTCGGCCGCCTGACGAAGATCGGGTTGTACTGGGCCGATAGCACAGACCTTCTTGTAGGCATCCAATAAGCGATCAAAGAGCCGAAGAACTTCCTCGCGGGTTGGCGTATCGAGCCGCACCAGATTATCCGTATGTACATGCTGGAAAAACCGCGTGTAGCCAGGTGTAAAGGCAAATACGACCTTAAAGCGGCAAGGGATCTGGTAGATGTACGGAACCTTTAAGAAGCCGGAATACACCAGGCCCGAACGCTCTCCACGAAAGCAATCGAGGCGCTCGATCACCTCATTCTCCAGGACGTCGTCGTCGTCCGCGACCCAGGCCAGACCGTTGAAGAAGTTTACGCCTCGTTGCCATTCGTAACGGTAGCGGTAGGTGCGACTCATCTCGGCTTCGTCGATCAAAAGGATCATCCCCTGCAAACCGAGAGCCTCGGTCAACCATACCGACAGGCCAGATAATAGATAACAATATACATTCGCCGACGTCGTATGATCGGGAAGATTCGGCAAGCCCGGGAGCTTACGGCGAATGGGCCGTCCCCGCAGATAGGCTAGAATGGCGGGTCGTAGCTTCGGCCGGTTGCGCCAGAGATCGGAGATAACCGACCAGATGCTATGGTCACGAATGGCCTCATCGCTGCGGCCACATAGACGTTCGAGGATCTGCTCAAGCCCCAACACCTCACCATCTATGGGTACACGCAAACTGGTGATCGCGTGTCGATACACCCGCTTGGGAAAACCAGCCGGTGCATCCGATGGATCAATACCCACATTGCAGACGGCCCAACCACGGTCGAGGGCCTGCACCTTCAGCACAGCCATCGTATGGCTTTTGCCACTACCATAGGCACCTTCCACCACGAGAGAGCCGCTCGCGGGATCATCCAGCCAACCCAAAACACGTTTGAGCTCGTCGCGACGACCCACTGTCCATTCCATAATGGAATGCTCAGGAACGATTCCAAGACGAAAGGCTTCAAACGCCAATCGGATATCTCGGAACTCGGGCTTGCCATTCAGAGGTGCAACGCGTGAAGGCAGCACCGATGGCGCTATCTTCTTTTTGCTCTTGCCCTCGTACACTCGACCCATGATCCGGTCGATGATCTCTTCGGATTCCAATAGCGCGGTGTTCTCAGGCTGTGGCGGTAGGGCCCCCGGACTGCGCACCTGATCCGCCCGGAGCCAGAGTCGTAACTGGCAATCGAAATCCACCATGATCTCGTAGCCTGCTTTCCGTACGGCATGAACTAGACCGCGCCCATAGCGTGGGTGTCGAACGACCTGTCCCACTTCCATCATGGCAGGGCTTCTCCCCGCAATAACAGGTCGGCATCATCCGGACCCAGCTCCGTTTCGGGCTTATGTCGTAAGAGATGCAGGTAGCGAATCGCCCCCTGCACGAAAACACGTTTGTAGCCGATATCACCAAAACGCATTTCGTAGGCTTTCCGCGCGAGATTGTTCATACCATCGCGGGTCTTCTTTTCGTTCAAGATACAACGATAGGCGGTCTGGTAGATGGCGCGTAGCCGATCTCCCAGCTCTGCCAGAAGTAACTCGGGTTCCCCTTCCAGCTGTTCGAGGTCGATTCGAACACCGGTCGGGTTGAACACATCAAAAACCGAGGCGAGGCGCTGTTTCAACGCTTCGTATACAGCCGCCCTACCCTCGAGAAAGGACTCGTTCGGGACGGCGTAGAAGATCATGACGTTGCGGAACGCATGATGGGCACAGCCATCCACCAGCTCACGCAGATTGCTCAACAAAAGATCTTTGGCCCGTGTACTCATGCTCGGGACGATCTCTGCTTCATCAAAGAGAATGACCAGCCCCGCATAATCTACACGTCGTACAAGCTCCACCAACGATCGCAACATAGAGAAAGCCTGACTGCGGTCGAAGCGCTGCAGGATCCCCATGGCGTTATGGCGGCTATGGTCATAGCCCTCACCCATCAGCCATTGCATGGCGTATTGAAAGGTCTCCTCATCCTTCTGCTTTAAAGCCTGCATCGCAGCGTGAATGGCGCGTCCGAAGTTGGTGTTGTCCAGCCCTCGTGTCGCCTCTGCGATCCGATCATCAAAGAAGGCATCGGCGTCCGACAACTTCTTTTCCTTGGCTTCCTTGAAAATGCGCTGCATCCAACGTTGCAGAAAGGCGGCCAGCCCCGACTCGTTCCCATCCAGGAGCTCCTTGGGGCTCAAGGGCACCATAAGGTTTCTCGCCACCGAGCGGTATACCAGAGACAGATCGGAGAACGGTGTCTCTTCGGGAGATAAGACCACATAGGAGACCACATAGTTTTCTGACCAGGCCTCTTCACGAACTGCGTAGAGGAAATGGGTTTTCCCCCCACCATAGGTTCCCACAACGAGTTTGAATGTCGCCCCACCATCTTCGCCAATAAAGGTTTGAAGATAATCACTCGTAATCACAGACAGGTACGGATCCAGTCCCACTGAATACAGGCTGACACCCCACTCTGGCGGTGTCCCGTTACTACCCAATGTCTCAACAATATGCCGCGCCAAGCGACCATCTATCACCTTCATGGGGCCCCCAGATTTTTCAGCGCCAGCGCTCCAAAGTGCGTACCATGCCCACGGAGATCTGTAGGAACATAGATATGATCGCCTTTCTTGCGAGTCTGCTCCCGAGTGGCCACTACAAGACGAATTTCAAAGCCTTCACCACTCAGTGGTCGCGCCCGAAACAGGTGAGTAGAAGCCATCAACCGTGTATACGGCTGGAATCCAGCCCGCGTCGGATTGCTCGCGAAGGCATCCTTCTGGTGTACAACATTAAGCTCCAACAGGAACTCCGAGACCGGCACTGGAGCTTCTGGGCTTCGTTCCGCGATACGATTGGCTCGTTGCAGAGCTTGTCGCACCAGATTCAGAAAATGCTCCCGCGCGAATTCCCCGTCGAAAAGCTCCGCGTAATGCTTGCGAAGAGCCTCGCCAACCTTATCTGCGTCCATCGCGACCTTGTCGAGAACCGGTCCCCCCTTACCCAGCGCAAGCTCCGCCTGCGCCACTTCTGCACGAAAGGTAATCACGAACGGCCCTACACTAAGCTCGGGAAAACGGCCGGAGACCGGTAATCCCAACGCCTCGACGGCGCTTGCTACCGCCAGACCCAGGCGATCTTTCAGTCTTCGACTGGCTTCTTCGGCCTGACCAGAAAGAGCTGCCAATGCGGTTGGTAACTCTGCGATAGACGAAACCTCTTCCATCAGTCGCGTCGCTTTCTGGGTTAATGCGGCAGCCTCGCCCCGCACCAGAAAGGCGTTCTTGTCGAGATCTCGAGACTTTCGTTCCAGATCGGACAGAGCCGTATGCATCTTGGCCAGTTCGCGTTGGAGACGTCCGACTCTACGGGTGACATCACCAAAGGCTGCGTTTTGCTTTGCTTCATCCATAGGTCGACTTCCTATCGGACTGTGCCGCCCTCGTAAAGAGCATTTACAGGACTTTGTAAGAAGACGACGCCGACCTTATGGCCCCAACTCAAAAAGTTCCTCGGGGATCTGGATTCTTCTACCCCCGTCCAATTGCCCCCGCAGCATCAGAACATCGTCCACCATCGTCAAACAAATCGCCCGTCCAACGTCGCCCCGCTCAAAGCCTTCCCAGGGCATAAGCAAAACAAATTCACGTCCACGGACACCGTAATCTAGAATCGCTATGGACAGAGGAGACGGAAGAGATTCTCGTGTGATCAAAAGATCCAGCGATGGGAATTCAGAGTCTGCAAAATGAATAGTCACGTCGCCCGGAGCATCGGGAAACACCCCCGTAACCACCAACTTCACCGATTCATCAATCCGAAAGGTGACCACAACGTCCTGCAGGGGGAATCGATCCAATAGAGCCAAACGTATATGTGCACGTCGCTCCATCCACCAACGTGCGGCTCGTATAACTAGAGAACGGTCTCTTGGTCCATCACCCGCAAGGTAGTCCACCAACGCCGCTAAAGATATACGATAGTCTTCGCCGCTCGGGACGTGTTCCGGCTCAATTACCGGATCATGCGGTGCCATTTCAGTCATAGTCCTGATTCTGGCGTTCCGAAACCGGTCTGACAAGTCCAGGGGTATGAAAAACCCCACAAATTGCAGATTCAGCCTACATCCAATAAGCTCGCAAGTCGGTGGGTCATGGAAATTTTCATCCTATGCATCTTGATTTCATTCGTGGTTGGCGATCGTATCCTAGAGGGAACTCGCCTCAAGCGGCATCGTGAGCAAATCCCAATTCGGATCCATGTGAACGGTAGTCGTGGGAAGTCCTCGGTGACGCGTCTTATCGCTGGAGCCCTACGAGGCGGAGGGATTTCAGCTATCGCCAAGACAACTGGAACCACCCCCCGGATCATCTACGAAGACGGCTCCGAGACCCCCCTCTATCGATTGGGTAAAGCCAATATCAAAGAACAATTCCACGTTCTGGGTCTGGCCGCGCAGCGCAACCCTGACGCAATCGTAATCGAATGTATGGCCCTCCAACCCAGACTCCAGGCCATGTCCGAACACCGGATTATTCATTCCACCATTGGTGTCATAACCAACTGCCGAGAAGACCATCTGGATGTTATGGGCCCCACCGAGCGCCATGTCGCGCAGGCCTTGGCCGGGACCACACCCGCAGGGCAAACACTGGTGACGGCAGAGTCGCAACACCTTGATATCCTTAAGCATGCCTGCCAAGAGTTAGAGTGCAATCTCGAGGTCGTCGCGACGGACGATCTGGAAGCGATCTCGAACGCGGAGATGGCTCGGTTCGGCTATTATGAACATCGGGAGAATGTGGCTGTCGCGCTCCGTGTCGCCAAGCTCTGTGGCGTATCCCGTGAGGACGCAATGGTCGGCATGTTGAACGCCACACCAGATGTAGGTGCCCTGCGCATGTACGATCTGGAATTCTTCGGCCGGCAGATCTGTTTTGTTCATGGCTTTGCCGCCAACGATCCCCAGAGTAGCCATCATATCTGGGAACTATCCCACCGGGTCTTTCCTGAATATTCACGACGTATCATGTTGTTGAATCTGCGAACGGACCGAGGCGACCGTTCCCGTCAACTTGGGGAAGCCATAACAACATGGGCGACACAGCCCGATTTTGTCGTATTGATGGGTACAGGTACACGAATCGCTGCACGCGAGCTCCTCAAAAAAGGTTTTCTGCCAGGACAGATCGTCTTTTCGGAAGGAACCTCAGCGCGTGATGTATTCGAACGAATCGTCGAACTTGTCGATCAGCGGGCACTCGTAGTAGGCCTTGGTAATGTCGCCGATCCTGGTCTGGCACTGGTCGGTCTATTTCGTAATCGAGGCGTACAAATTCCTATGAGTCAGCTCTACCCCACAACCCCACCCGAAGCGCAGCCGCCAGAGGTAGCGAATGGTTGATCTATCCACGATCTCGGTGGGCATTGGGCTCGTCTTCAGTTTCGTCTTCTCGGAGCTATTCTCGCTGGTACCGGGTGGCATGGTCGTTCCCGGATATATGGCCCTCGGACTGCATGAGCCAATTCGCGTGCTGGTAACCCTTGGTGTAGCTGTCACCACCTGGTTGGTTGTGGCGAGTCTGGCGCAACACGTCATTATCTACGGACGACGCCGTACTGTGCTGATGATTCTAGTGGGCTTTCTGTTCAACCTTCTCTTTGAACGATATCTGATGATCTACCTCACATCGCAACCCATGGAGTTGGTTGTTATCGGACAGATCATCCCAGGTTTGATCGCCATCTGGTTCGACAAGCAGGGCCCCATCGTCACGACCGCGACCCTGATTATCGCCGCTGTTTCCGTTCGACTGGTTCTGATTCTCCTCTACGGTTCGGAGTTGATGCTTTGAGATTATTCTGGCGACCAACGGAAGTATCCAGCGTCCTGCTGGTGCTCGTGGCCATCCTGGCTGTGGGTGGCTTCGCCCTGGTGGAAAGTCATCGCGTGGTTCGCTCGCTTCCCCACGGGAAGCAAAAGAGTGAGGCGAGTCTTCTCACCCAGAAGGCATACGAAACCATCAAGCAGGCCCGCGAAGACCGACAGATACCTATCGACGAAACATTGGATCCCGCCGAATCCGGCCTTATCGGCGTAACCGTAAGTACCATCACCAGCAAGGCGGGTCAGCTTCCTGCCAAACAGACGAGTATCAACCCCAACTGGGGGGCCGTCTTTGTCAGCCTATATCGGAAAGCAGGTCTTCGGCGTGGCGACACCATCGCCCTGGGCTTCTCTGGCTCCTTCCCCGCCTTGAATATAGCGGCCCTCGCGGCCTGTAAGGTGATGGGACTACGACCCATCATCATCTCTTCCGTCAGTGCTTCTATGTGGGGCGCCAACCATCCCCAGTTTACCTGGCTGGATATGGAGCTAGAGCTCATCAAAGCCGGTGTGTTTGATAAGGACTGGCATAGCTTGTACGCGTCCATGGGTGGGCTCTCCGACCAGGCCATTGGCCTGCAAAAGGCCGCCATCCCGGATATTCTTGCGGCGATCACACGAACGATCGAACCCCCGATCAAATTACGGCGGAGCCAAAACGATCTCCCTGAAAAGAAATCGACTACGGTGGACGGTGAGGAGAGTGACGAGCCCGTGCTCCCTGCTGCCCCCAAAGCATGTGAGACCGACGAGACCTGCGATAAGGGCTTCCGCTGTACCCACGGACTCTGTCGTAAGAAATGTAAGTCGCGCCGTGGATGCCCAAGTGGCTCCACCTGCAAACGAGGATTTTGTCATCAACGGTGCAAAAAGACTGTCCCCTGCGCGGAAGGTCTACATTGCTATAAACGCCATTGTGTCCAATGCACGGAATCAAGCCATTGCTCGCCTGGTATGATCTGTAAGGACCAGCGCTGTGGGAACTGTACCGGTCACGAGGAGTGCGGTGACACGGAGTTTTGCGGACTCGGCAAATGTTACAACCCCGATATCCTCACGCGAACAGTCACGGGGACCGATTTACGAGATCTGGTCCAAGAGCGTATCGACATCTATAAGGCCGCGGCTGCTGGCTCTCCGATTCGGGCCTACGTCAATGTAGGTGGTGGGATCGCGTCGGTCGGCTCGCTACAAAGTAAGAAACGGTTCCGACCGGGGGTCAACACACGCTCCAGCCTGGGCAAGGTACGGAAGAATAAAGCGGGCGTAATGCACCATTTCATTCGCAAAGGTGTACCCGTAATTCATGTGGTTCGATTACGCACCATGGCCAAGCGCTATGGTCTGGAATGGGCTCCCCTGTCCACCCCAAACCCTGGTACCGGTGGTGTATACGAAGCGGAGACCTACGCCATCTGGCTCGTATGGGCCGTACTAATCGTTATTCTGCTCGCGCTGGTCGCGATTACACGAGTGGACATCACCTTCCTGTTCCGCCGCATCTTCCGGAGTCAGGAGGGAGACGGGCCGGGGGCACCGGGCGTATAGCCTAGAAACGGTAGCCCACCCCAACCATCAACCGACCGTCCCAGGTATTCTGAAGTTTGACGCCTGTGATGGTGTTTCCGGTGGATTCGATTCGATCCTTATACGCTTCTGCCTGACTCGTATTGTAAGCGACCCGCAAACGCACGGGTATCTCGAGATTATCGGGAAGGTCTATCCGAAAGCCAATCTCCAGGGCGATGTTCGTAGAGTCGACTTTCAGAGCCTTTGGACCATTGCCATTATCCGAGACGCTGGAAGGTCTGATGAATTCTGGTCCCAGCCCAAAGGTTACAGCGCCGAACCCTGTAGGCGCGTTCAACTTCAGAAGAAGCGGGATTCGCCATTGGCCTGCAGTTTTGCTCTCGGTAATCTCCACAACATTGTTGATGGTTACCCACCGTTTCAACTCGGAAGACTCGTAGAGAAAATCAAGTTCCAGTCCCACGTATTTGTTTACGTTCAGATGATAATAAATGCCTCCACCATAAGCTGCTCCACCGGCATGCCCTTTGAAACCAATTCCGTCATCCGCCACGTGAAGCCCCGAGGGCTTATTAAAGTAGTTACCACCTGCGTAACCAAGCGCTCCAGCGGAGTGGGTCAGCTCCAAGGCCAACGCCGGCCCAGTCAAAAGAACAAAAATGGAGAGGAACAGGGCTCGTAACTTCATAGGAGATTCTCCGTCGGGGCTGATTTTATTGGGAGGACTTGAATGTGAAGGGCCAGTTCACCACGCAGATACCACCCTCCGGCTTCTTGAAGCGCAGCTTTCGAATATTCTTAACAACACACTTTCCTACTCTTTTATCGGGGAGCGTGTTCTTGGTGATCTTCGCTCCATCCACCTTTCCGGTCTCGGCGATGGTGAATCGAACACTCAATTTCCCCTGTAGCTCGGGTCGTGCCTGCAGCTCGCGCTCATAGCAGAACCGGAAGGCACCAGCGCGCTTCTTACGCACCTTTTCGATATCACTCTTTTTACAGAATCCGAGGGGACGCGCTTCGGGTTTCGGCTTGGGCTCGGGCTTGGGTTTCGCGACTATTTTTTTCTTGGGTGGCACATAGATCCGAAGGGCGATCTTACGTTCCGCCCGGCCGTCGGTCTTACCGTGCACCAGCGTCGTCAACAACCGTTGCCAGCGGACAGGCTTTTCATTTCTGGCATCGATCACGATCCCTTCCAGGGGCGTATTGGTCTCGAGCCAGTCCAGAGCTGCCACAAGCTGTTCTGGTGCCGCTCCATCTGTGCCCAGGGGCAAGATCACCGTGAGACCATCTTTCCCCGACTTGGTCTCAAAGGGTAGAGGCTCTTCTGTCTCCAGGGCCTTGAGGGCATCGCTCAACGCCGTACCAACCTGAAGAATCACATGCTCCTTTTTTAAGCGGACCGTCGGCCAGGAGGTATGTGGTGGTTTTTCCGCAGCGGCATCGCTGTTGTTTACATCCGTAAGCCAGATCGACAGGGACCGGGTAGACTCGTCCGTGGGTAGAGCCAGAGAATGTACATCATAGATATTGGCCGCGTTGAGGATCTCCGTCGCTGCGCTGAGAAGATCGGGGCGGGTATCACCCGATATTACCAGGCTAGGCGCACCCTTTTCCGCCATCGCGTGTTTGAGCATACCGCCTGCTTTGGCAATCTTACCTTTTCGTTCACGGCCTTCGAGGGCGAGAAGATCCGTGCCCACCAGCTTTTGGGCCTCCGTAGCGGTCCAGGTTACAGAGCCATCGGCTCCGACTCCAAGTTGTGGGCTCTGTACGGCATAGACACCCTTCTTATCCACGAGCAGAAGGCGCTCTGGCGCAGCCGCTGGTGCTCCCGTACCTGCGCTCACCGGCATCCAGATAACATTGGGGGATTTGGCCGGTGATGTCTCTCCTCGTAATACCTCGGGTGGAAGCGTCGCTGTATAACTCGTCACCAGCTTCACAACCTTCTTCTTAAGCTCCTGGTATCGCGGATCTCCAGTCTCTCCGGTCACAGCCAGCTTGGCGAGCCGATCAAAAGCACGAGCCATGATCAAGCTCCTTGGACCCATGCGACCTTTTAGAATCGCAGGAAGCTTATGTTTGGTATTTGGCATCGAACAACCCACGACCGCATTATCAATGGCGCGCTCGGCGTTGATCGCGGAACAGCCCAGGCCTCCCTTCGGCATAACCACGTCCAGGAGCGTCTGCAGATCATCGGTTGTGGCGCATTGCGGACAGGCAAGGCCCCGAAGAATCATATGGGCTTCTTCCGGCGAAGCGGCCTTAAGGGCTGCGTCTGTGGAGAGAACCACTCGAAGCGCCATCGCCGTCGCCAGATCTCCCTGGGCACCTCCCGTCGGCCCCTGGCTATCTGCCACGCCCGCGAGGGCCAGAGCGGCGTCTAAATCCGTCGTATGCTTGGCTAAAGATTCCAGACGGGACCGTACCGCTTCTAATTTGGTACGCGTTTCCGCTGCCTCTTCGGCTGTCACAAGTGCCAGTGCCGGATCGATCACCGTGGTGATCACGCCCTGGAAATCCGAGGGTTGGTCCAGGGAGCCCGCCATCGAGCCCTGCACATAGCCAAGGATCAGCGCGTCATCCAAGCCAGTCGCGAGCTCGGCCAGGGCCGTACGGGCCTTGCCATCGGACGGAGGTTGCGCGTAAGCGGCCGTCAATTGGTCATACAGACCTTTTTCAATTCCATTGGCGGAACCTGCAACTGCCTCCTGGAGGACGGCTACAGCCTTCTGTTCGTCAGCGCTCTTCTTCGCCGCGATCTCCGCGGCCGAGGGGCCGGTGTTGGTGTTCGCTTTTTTCGCACCCTTTTTGCCGCAGCCGGGGGCCAACATTATGAGCACCATCAAACTGACAACGAGTTTCGTCGGGGTCATCCCTACCTCCTGTTTGGGTGGGTGACACTAATCCGAAGTGTCCGTTTTTTCAAGACCGTACTCTACAGCGTCGCCAGGCTCGCGATATTAGAGCCCCGTTGGGACGAATGTATTCGTCCGAACCCCCGACACACCGTACATCTCGTGCTTCTCTTTGGGGAAATATCGGCGACAATCCGCCCCCACTACCCCCTCGGGGCATACGCCGCGAGCATCATCATTCAACACACCGATAATCCGTTGCCAGGTGAAGCGCCGGCCTTCATCATCCCGTCCGCCCGAGATCGCGCCAGCCAATAGATTTGTGACCAGGATACGAGTCGACGTCTCCATCTGTGTAAAAAACGCGTAGGTCGTATTATTGACCACATCCGCCAATTCCCAGCCGGAAGAGTCAGTCTCCGTCACCTTATTCTTGAAGACCTGCTTGGTATAATACTCATAGGACCAACAGGAGTTCATAAACAGGATCTGGTATGTGTCCTCGGGGTAGTTCTCACGCGTATCCAGAACGTTGAGAGAGCCATAGAAAGAGTGACCGTTGTAGATCAAGATCTCGTGGGTTCGTAACAGCTCAACGAAGAAGGCCTCGCCTTCGGGTGCCACGGATTCGAGGTCAAAGGGAGAGACCAGACTGATGATCTCGACCAACCCCTCTCGTTTTCGCATATAGCGCTGTCCGACCGTCAGCCCCTCCACCTTCTCGAAACCGCGCAAGCGAATATTCACCTCGAAGGTGCGCCAATTCATAACACCCCAATCGCCGCCATAGACGGCGCCAGATTCCGCGGCCCCAAAGATGACCGCGATCTCTACCTTACCGTCCTCGACCAGGCGGTCATACTCAGGGTAGGCGTCCGATGGTGGCAATAGGGAACGAATCTCAAAGAGAGCGTCGGGAGCCAACTTTGCGGTGCACTCCGGCAGATCGGGGTCAAAGTAATAGAAGTAGTTGGTATCCGTGAGTGAGCCGGCATTATGACCTGTCGCGCAATCGGCACCATAGCGTGCCAGGAGGTCTCGAGGGTCGGCGGCAACCTTCACATAGTATTTTCGATCGACGAGAGCCTCGGCGTCGAGCCCCGCTTCCTTCAGCTCTTTATAGGTGACCAGTGTATCTGCATCGACAGTATAACGAATACGAAGGATCCCATCCTCCAACGTGATTTCGGATACCTGGAGATTATCTGAGGTCAGATTCAGATGAAGCTTTTCTCGGTTCAACTGGTGTTTCGCCAGTTTGACCTGGGAGTCCACCAACCGACCCAATTCGGCTGTGTTCGCCTGGTATTCGCCCAGTAGATCCTTCTGCGCCTCCTCGTTCAGGTCACGCACATCGAGTTCAAGAACGGAATAAAACCGGCCCTGCAGCTCTGTCGCCAGGCTGGAATAATAGCCAGTGTCGGCCTTCCCATCTGGGGGTACCAGATCGTCTACTTCGGCGGGTAGATCGTCGCCCACACCACAGCCCACCAAGGCGAAAGCCATCAAAATACAAAACACACGAAACCACATATTTCCTCCCAGAACACCGACTCCTGGCCCAGCAGGAGCGGATAAGCAGCCGAACTATACGGGCGACCCGACCGGAAAAGCAACAAAGGACTGAGCAAACCAATCCACTAGAGGAAAGAGAGACGGACACTGGCTCGATACTGGGCAAGGATGGATTGTCCTCCTATAATGCCGTCGAATCGTTCTTGGGAGTTGGTTTTGGGTAGTTTCAGAATTCTTATCGCTTTTGTACTCGCTATCGGATTGGGTTGTTCCGGAGGTTCGACCTCTACATCCAAGGATGGCTCGAATAGCGACGCAACGGATGTGCAAACAGACAGTGGTGGTGAAACACAGATCACACCAGACGCGACCACAGACGAAACCTCCTCCGCCGATCTCACGCCATCGGACAGTTCGACGGATAGCGTGGAGACCGAGGACACGACACCGCCACCTCCGCCCCCGACCTTTGCCATCGTAATCCCCACAGACGCAGAGCCGACCGCAGAGAGTCAGGATTTAATGGGAGTGAATAAACCTCCCTACCACTTCAGCAAAGATGGTGGTCAGACCTTTGATTCCACCGCGCTCTATCAGGCCTTTGGGATCCGGCAGGTACGCTTGCACGATTCCAAGATTGATCCCTGCGAGATCTATCTGGATGACACGGTGTCCGATCTAACCACCAACCCCCCCACGGTTCTCCCGCACTGCACCAATGAACCGCAAAATGGTCCACCGAATGTGGAATGGAAGGCTAATTTCTTCCAGGGCCTCGACTTTGTGGGCAACTACGACTTTGGCCATACAGACACCGTCATCGAAAAGGTGCAAGCGTCCGGTGCAGACGTCTATCTTCGCCTGGGCGAGAGTTATAACGGTCCCAATAACATGGCCTCCTTTGAGGCGTTGGCCGGCTGGTCACGGGTGGCTCGAAACCTCTTCCTCCACGTCATTGGAAAGTTCGCCGTGCCCTGTGATTGCCCAGAGACCATCGACGTAAACTGCCCCGGCGAAAATGTAGCCCAGTGTTTCGACTGCGACCTCCATGAAACAGCTCCGTTCAAATGCGTTGACCCTGCTAGTCAGACCCCCTATCCGGGAGCCATCACACCGGTCTACATCGAAGTGTTCAATGAACCCGATGGGATGTTCTGGGTGGCAGATAACTTCAACTTCTACGAGCTCTATCGCCAGACCGTCGACATGATCCGGCTAGTGGCCGATGAACATGGTGTCCAGGTTCGTGTGGGTGGTTCCGGCTTCGTCCATCAGGTAACGGAGACTCTTCCCGTTGAAGGCTCTCTTACCAATGGCTTTGTAGAAGCAGTCACACCGGCACGTTTGGATTTCTTCAGCGCCCATTACTACGGACAATGTGCCGAAGCGACACTTGCAGACGCGGCGACCTGGCTGCAGACCTTACGAGGCCAACTCGACGAGCTCGGCCTTGAAAACCTGCCTCTGCATATTACCGAATGGAATATTGGGCTTGGAAAAGACTGCGGTTCTGGGTTGTTTGGACAACCCTTCGTACAGAGTTTCGTGAGTGGCTTTCTTACGATTCTGCAACACCCGGACTACAAGATACAGGCCGCACATTATTACGCGGGAATCCCCAATATGAGTCTCTTCTATACCGAGGACTCTCAATTCTTCGTTCGTCCCTCTGCCTGGGGTTTCTGGGCCCATAGTCAACTCGACGGAGGCAGTCTCGTGGACGCATCGGTCTGCGACGACGAGAACTGCGCCTTCGGCTACGACGCCACCGACAGCCCTCTGCTCGTAACCGCGTCGAGGAACGGCTCTGATTATATTGCCGTTGTGACCAATATGACAGACAGCCCTATGCCCTATTACGCTCGAGCTACCGGTGAGGATGCTGCGAACCTAAATCTGTCGGTCCACACGCCTCCAGCTCCTGACCACCCCGCGCATCAGCTGGAAACCGTAGAGACAGAAGGAACCTTCCATCCCACCCAGGACGCGGTTACCGACCTGTTGAATACGATCGACATCGAGACCAAAGAGCTGGAGGCAAGTGATTCCGGGCATGAAGCGGTAGTCGTGATTCCCGCTCATTCCACCCAGATTCTCATGTTCTCCGAGCAATAACGAAAACAAACAGAGCTCGGCTTGATGATCAGTGCGCTCCGTGCATGTCCATATCGGACAGAGCGTCGGGATTCTCTGGATCGACCACCATGATCACACCCATCATGCCCACTTTGGCATGCTCCAGAATATGACAATGGTACATCCAGCCGCCCGGGTTATCGAAGATCAAGCTGATACGCACGGTCTCATCTCCCGGCACGAGGACCGTGTCCTTGAACCCGTTACGAGCCTCAGTGGTCCCAATCTTGTCGATGACCTTGAAGAAATGTCCATGAATATGCAGCGGATGATCAAATGGGCTCTTATTGACGAAGTCGATGACATGGTGGGAATCCAGATCCACAAAGACAGGCTCATGGTCACCAAAGACTTTGTCGTTGAGGAACCACTTCACAGTACCGTCAGACATATGACCGCCATCTAATTCGACGACCATGGTCGGCTCAGCCAGAATCGGATACTCGGGAAGAGTGACCGTCGGTAACCGGATCTCACGCTCCTCCAACGGCGGCTCGTTTGTAGACACAATATTGAGCATTGTCACCGGCCAGATCACCACCTGATCATTCTCCAACATCGGTACGTGATAGCGGAACTTCGCCGCATCACTCGAGTTCTCCGGATTCCAGCGCACCTCGATATCGTAACGCTCTCCAGGGGCGATGGTCAGCGTCTGGGTAGTATAGGGCTCGGGCACAAGACCGCCATCCGTGCTTATCACACGCCACTCGGCGCCAAGAACATCGATCTCCGCAAAACGACCGTTGGCAGAGTTCAGAAGCCGCCAGCGCTCGACGGATCCTGGACGGATCGAAAGCCCCTGTTTTTCATCCACAGGTGCGCCATTGAGCAGCAACACATTGCCGTGGCGACCGTGCATATTGTCGGGGGGCATCTCCGTAAAAGCTGCCAGATCGCCGGTCTCCGGGATCAAGCGAATATCGTCCAGAGCGAAGATCCGCTCCACATCGTATTCCGGCGGTTGCCGCTCGTGCACTACGATAGCGCCATAAAGGCCACGTTCCACCTGCTCGTGGGTGCGAAGATGGGGATGATACCAGTAGGTGCCCGCGTCGGTGAGGGTAAACTCATACTCGAAGGTTCCCCCGGGCTCGACCGGATCCTGGACCATCGGACTTCCGTCCATCGCGTTGGGAAGTCGCATCCCATGCCAATGAACCGTGGTCGTTTCCGGAAGGTTGTTGTGGAAATGTACGATGAGTCGGTCGCCCCTCTTGGCGCGGATCATCGGGCCAGGAAATAAGCCGTTATAGGTCCACAGGCGCGTGGTCGTACCCGGCAGCAACTCAACATCCATGGGCATCGCGACCAATGTTACTTCTACGATATCCGGGTCTGGGTTCTCGTCTGGAAGCTCTATCGCTCCCAGAACGTCCGGTGGCGCGGTCACAGGTCCCAGTTCAGCAAAGGAGCTTCCGGGTTTCTCCGAACCATGGGAATGGCCTTCCGGACCATGGGAATGGCCTTCCGGACCATGGGATTGGCCTTCGAGATTCTCGGCCTCCGCTTGCAAATGACAGTGGTCATCAGACTCGGGCTCACACCCTAGAAAACAAAGAACAATGCAAAGAAAATAGATTCCCAAAACAACACGTTTCATCCGAGCTCCTCCGTTAGCTGGTAAAGGTGTTTCTTTCTGTCTACTTATGAGTAGATAAACTAGAAGGCGGGGCTAATACGGGGAACAAAACAGGCCGTCAAGAACTTTCGTCAAGAAAAACTCAAAACCGTCACATAGCGGTCTTGTATATAGATGTGAAAGGAACAGGTTTTTTCCATGTTTTTCTACCACAAGCGATTGAAGCCAGACTCTCCAGTCTGGTCATCGGATATGTACGGATTGAGCGAGCGACACCAGTCGATATTGTAGACAAGTCCCGGTCGAGCCCGGTACAACCCGGAGCATGAGCTACCCCAGTCGAGACAACCAACGAAACGGTCGAGGCACGCCGTGAAATCTCGTTCCTTATCTCAATCCGGATGGTGGGCTCTGTACATCATGCTTCCCCAGATCGTCCTTGGCGCGTATCTGGCCTGGGTACCGGACCGCTTCGCGTTTACCGCCGGTCAGCTGATTGTGATCGCACATGTCCTTCTCGGTATCCTCTCGCTGCTACCCTTTTCCCTATGGTTGGCGAGCCATATCCGAGAACGAGAATACCCGCGTGACCGCTCCTATCGAACGATCGTGGCTATCGGAACATCCATCGTTCTGGCAGCCATGGCGTCGTTCGCCTATTTGACGGGCGTCGGGCTGGTCATCATTCCAGGCTATTCGGAATCCATGCATACATGGCACTTTCTCTTCGGTCTGGGCTTGCTGCTACCGATGCTTGTTCATCTTTGGCTCTCCAGCCGGATCAAAGCCGCCCTGCTATTGCTCTCGCTGGTTCTGTTCCTCGCATTTGGATCGGCCGCCTTGCAGGTCAGCGCTCCACCCCCCTTTCCCGACCGCCCGGCCTTTCGATACGAAACTCGTCCAACGGCCCTCTATCGCTCCGCCGAATGGTGTGGTTCCTGTCATGTAGAGATCTATAATGAATGGCGGCACTCCACCCACGCACGTGCGCTGCAAATCCCAACCAATTCCAAAGGTAGGGATGAACCCAGCTCTGTCGTCGGCGGGTTGATGACCGCGTCGGATCAGGAGGGAACCGAACAGTTCCAGGATGTGGACATCCAGATGGATCCAAATACGGGCCGGTGCGTAGAATGCCACGCTCCCACATCGTATTATGGTGACGACACCACCTCCATTTTCGAGGCCAAAGTGCCTGTAAGCGAAGGTGTGACCTGCTCGTTCTGCCATACCCTCCAGGGCATCCAGGACTGCGGCCCAGCCGGACAAAATCCCTTTGGAGATGAGGTTATCGGCGATCCAGACCGAACCTGTCCGCATATGGTCTCCGCCCCCGAAACCGTAAAACCCTATCTGGGACAGCGTTCGAGCAATCCCATCCTTCAGCAGCTGGGGGATACCCTCCTATGGCTCCGTCCCGCCATGCATCGACGGAACTATATGCGGCCCCTGCTGAAAACGTCCAAGGCATGCAGCGTCTGCCACAATCTCACCTATGCGAGTTGGAAAGACAGCTCTTACAACGATCCGGAGAACCCCGTTCATTGCCAGGACTGCCATATGGTCACCGTGATGACCGGAGCGCCCGTCGTCGAGCCCGGCCCGTTGGTCCCGGGCGGACCGATTCGCCCGCAACGACGCTCCCATTACTTCCTGGGAGGTAACGTCCAGGCCGCCCTAGCCTATAACGACATCGAGATGGCGAAGCGGGAACGCACCGTGTCGGAAAAGGGAATGAAAGTAGAGTTCGTCTCGGTGGCCATCAAGGATGGCCACGTACATGCCGAGGTACGGGTCTCAAATATCGGTGTAGGCCATGTCTTCCCTGTGCTCGAGCTTATGGAACACTGGGCTTTCCTTCAGTTGGTGCTGATGGATAACGAGGACAAGGTGATTGTCACTTCTGCCGTCCCCACACACGCAAATAAGCGGATTATGAAACAGGGGAAAGCCTACTATAAGAATGACCTTGATTTCCCATGCGCCATCATCACGGGTGATCCCCGCGAACCTAAAGACACGGACACGTCGATACATCCTGGAAAATCACGAACTTTCCAGCTCCAACTACCTGTGCCCGAATCTGGAGCGGAAAACCTTCACGTGGTCGCCATGCTCTACCACATGCTCGATCCAGCTCCTATCGCTGAAGACAAGCGGGCCGTGGATCAGCCCTAGCATCAACAACCACGTGATCTAGGCCGCTGGAGCTTGCACAGAACCCCCCACAGGGCTATGAAATAAACTAGCCCCGTCGGGTAGGGGTCAAACCAGCTACTTCTGGAGGACACGGTCGTGAAAAACCGAAATTTGAACTACGCCTTATTTTTCGCCCTCTTTATCCTGCTTCCATCCATTGCCTGGGCCGAGGGCGAAAAGCCCAAAGAAAATCCAGCCCCAGAAAAAGCAGAGGTAACTGACGAGGAGTCTACACGATTCACTCCCTCAGAGGACCAGCCCCATAGAGCCGGTGAAACCCACAACCAGACCGGTACCATCGAGAGAGGCTCCCCAGGCGATGCGGTCTTTCGCCCACCGCATGAAGGGCATTCGGTTGTTACCGATTCCGATGTGAAAGTCTGGGTATCGGGTTATCTGCGAAGCCAGTACTCCCACATTATGGACGATCCGGACGAAACGGACTTTGTCGGCCGATACGATGGCTTTCAGATGGCCAACGCCCGACTTCGGTTCAAGGGGAAATCCAAAGACTTCTGGTTCATGCTATCGCTGGATGGTGCCGTGGACCGCCGGGACAGTGTGAACACCTCGACGGGCGAGACCATCGTGCGTCTGAAAGATGCCTATGTGTCCTGGCGCCCCCATGACGCCCTACACATCTCAACGGGCCAGATTCGAACACCGTTCGACGCCTACGACATGACCTCAACGAGTGATCTTCTATTCATTAGCCGACCTCTCTCCAGCCGGGGCGTAAAAGGAGTCGAGGGGTATAACGTCGAAGGTCTGGGTACCGGACGCGAAGTGGGCCTGGGTATCAACAGTGAACCACTACACCTTGGCTTTGTGCCCGTATCCTTCTCCTACAATCTGGCGGTCACCAATGGAAACAACGCCAACGCCTCATTGAACGATAACGACGCCCTTGCTTTTTACGGTCGACTGGAGATGTACGTAGGGGAGTGGCTCAGTCTCGGAGGCTCCGTCTACAGCAACGAAATCACCTATAACGAGCCGCCCGATGAGTTGACCGAAGATCGCTTTGGTTACAGCGCCGACATCATGTTCCGCAGCCATAATTTTCTTCTCATCGGCCAATATATCCAGGTGCAGTCAAAATTCGGTGATGTGAGTACAGAGCCGGAGCGCGTCGCTCGTGGGTACAACGCCGCTGTCGCCTATCACCTCCCCTATGGGTTGATTCCGGGCTATCGATTCTCCTACTACGACCCAACAGCGGAGTTTGAGACCAACGACCCGACTTTGAACGAACAATTGCTGGCCGACGAGCTTATGTATCACACCATGGGACTTACCTGGGTCGCCCCAGCCTCCCCGTTTAAGCTCCAATTAAACTACACTATGGCGCAAGAGCCGGGTGGTGCCGTTCGGGTCGCCAACGATCGCGCGGATGTAGTTGTCCAATATCGGTTCTAAGCCGTCTCGTAATGGTGCAGGAGAAAGACACGATGAATACCTACCGCTTACGCACATTCGGTCTCCAGGCATGCCTGCTAGTCCTCATGGCACTTCTCTCCCTGGGGTGTAAAAAGAGTATCCTGGAAACCGACGATGGAAACCGTTCAAGAGCCCGGCAGGCCCTTACTCGCAGTGATCTTATCGGAGGTCCGGGAGCCCTCGGAGAGGTCGGGGATTTCATCCTCGAGAACGACCAGGTTCGATTCGTAATCCACGGTCTCCAGAACGACGGCTATTCGCGTGGAAACGGGGTATATGGTGGCTGTCTTCTAGACGCCGACATCGTGCGACCTCAGGCACCGGACAACCCCACGGAATTGGGTGGTAAGGACTCCTTTGGGGAGCTCTTCCCGGTCTTTTTCCTCCAAGCTCTGGTACCCGAAAATATCGAAATCTTGAACGATGGTAGCGATGGCAATGCCGCTCGGATCAAGGTAACGGGCGGTATCGGCGACTATCTGAGTATGACCACCGCCATCAACCAGGTGTTGATGAATTCCCATGAGCTCCCACAGGATCTTCTCGCGGTGCTTAATCCCGAAGAGCTGAATGGTGCCCAGCAGCTGGCATACTCGGTCACCTATGAATTAGCTCCGGGAGACAGTTATGTGTCGATCGTAGGAACCATCGAGAATATCGCAGATGAGGAGTTGTTAATTCCCTCGCCTATCGCCTCTTCCCTTCTTCAACTACTCCTGCCCGGATCCGGTGAGTTGAAGGTCCCGGTAGGCCATCTCGCTCTCTTCGGAGCAGGAAACGACCTCTTTCTGCCCGGCGTAGGATACAACGTAAAACTATCGCTTATGGACAGCTATAAGACGGCCTTTCCGTTCCCGGCTATCTCCGGCCTGATTACATCCGGCTTGTTCTCCAGTAACGAACACGGCGTATCCTACGGCTTCTTCCCGGCCCGTGACGGACAAGCCATCGATTCCCGCTTCAAGAACTTTGCGAAAAATCGAGTCGATGAGAACGGGGACAACTATTATGAGAAGGGATACGACATCGAGGTAGCGGACGACTCTATCCTTGTCCCCTTCTTGGCATCGAGCATCACCGGTACGTTCTACGCAGAAGCCCCCTCCCCTCTACCTGCCGGAGAAGCGTACTCCTTCAAGACGTACTTCGCCGTAGGAGACGGAGACATCTCCAGCGTCATGGACATCTATTACGCGACGCGGAACCAGGAAACGGGTCTATTCACAGGGCGAGTTCTGGATGAGACGACCCTGGCTCCGGTGGAAGAGGCCTCCATTATTGTCTACGAAGGGAACTGCGACGATAAGAACGAGCCCACAAAACCTGTGAACCAGCTGTTCACCCACTCTTCGGGGTACTTCAAAGGGGAGCTTCCCCCTGGATCCTATCTCGTACGGATTGAAAAAGACCCCGTACTTTCGGAACTGTCGTGCATTACGATTGAAACCGGAAAAACCACGTACGCAGAACTTGTACGCCCAGGTGTCGCCCGCATCGCGGTGCAGGTACGAGATAGCGCCAATCAAAAACTGCCCGCGAAAGTCACCGTGGTAGGCACCTACGACCACCACGAAGATCTAGAGACCCGTGAGTTCCTCTTCGACCTGGAAGCGGGGCAACGCTGGAGAATCAGTGACCAGGTGAAGGACGACCCGAACGACCCCTCGACTCGGCAATACATCGAGACAATTGGCTATACCGAGGATGGACACGTCAGCTTGGATGTTCGTCCAAACCGGAAATATACGGTCTACGTCTCCCGTGGGCTGGAATATGATCTCGGCCATTTCGAAGTCGAGTTGGCCCCCGGCCAAGGTGCCAGTGAGCTGGTGGTTCTGGAGCGAACCGTGGACACCACCGGATATATCGGATCGGATTTCCATATCCATGCCGACCCCTCGGTCGACTCCCATGTGTCGTTACACGACCGCGTTGTAACAGCTGCTGCCAACGGCCTGGAATTTCTGACGGCCACAGACCACAATATGATCACGGATTACAGCCCCTATATCGCCCGAGCCGATCTCCTCGATTGGGCGACATCGATGGTGGGCCTGGAGCTGACGACTCTCGAAGCCGGGCATTTCAACGGCTATCCGTTAACCCGCGAAGTGGGGCATATCACAAATGGCTCGTTCCAATGGTCCATGCTTCCCCCAGATGAAATCTTCGAGAAACTACGCGCTCGTGGTGAGCTCGGTAGCGAAAACACAATCATCCAGGTCAATCATCCACGAGACTCCATTCTCGGGTACTTCTCGCAATTCGACATCGACGAGCTGAGCGCGGAACACGTCAGCGAAACCGGTGGAATCGCTGGTATGATGGCACCCAATGGGACCGCCTTTTTCCACCCGGAGACCGGTGAGACGACCTTTAGCCTGGACTTTGACGCCATAGAGATCATGAACGGCGGTGTTCTGGGCCAGGAATTCCATCAACGGATGCCGGAGAGCATCGAAGGCTTATCGATTCCAGAAGATGTGCTCGAAGATCTGCCCGAAGCAGGGACGATTCTATGTGCCGATGACAAAGTGGCCTTCCCCGGTGTCATCGACGATTGGTTCAATCTGCTCAACCAGGGTCATACCTTCGCTGGTATCGGAAACTCCGACAGCCATCATAAAAACGACATTGGCTTCCCCCGAAGCTATGTGCGTGTCGACGATGACCGGCCTCGCCATGTTACGCCCATGAACATCGTGGATGGGATCCGGGACCATGGCATTACAATCTCCAATGGCCCCTTTATTGAAGCGTCGATTAATGGGCAACCTATCGGCTCCAAGGTCATCGCCGCGGACGGAGAGGTCGAGCTTTCGATCAAAATACAGACCGCCAACTGGGTCGGCTTAAGTAAAATCACGGTATTCGCGAATGGCGAGATCCTCGACGTAATCCCGGCCCCCCTGGCCAAGGAAGAGCGTGTCTTCGAGACAACCCAGACCTACGAGCTGTCTCGCGACACCTGGTTTGTAGTCGTGGCTGAAGGGGAAAACTCCCTATTCCCTGTGATTCCACCCATCGACATTCCACCCTTCTATCTTAGCGACGCCTTTTCCACTCTGGCCGGTGCTATTGGCTTTGGTGGGACAAGCGCTCTCGGTGAACTACGCCCCGGTATGACAGGCTTTTATACGCCCTTTGGGCTCACGAATCCCATCTGGGTCGATATCTCTCCGACCACAGACGCCGATACGGGTTCCGAGACATTTACGTTTGATGCTCCAGGGATCATCCCCAGAGAATGCGATGGTCTCGGTGTCGTACGTGTGGACGATACTGGCACCGTCTCCTCCGGTCTACGAACCGCACCGGCCAAAGCACGCTGGAACAAAATCCTCAGCAATTCTTTTGGCTATCCGAGGGTTCGGGGCGATATTTATGACATCCGAACTCTTTTCGACCAGTATACGCGTCACTCGCATTAGGTTTTGAATATCCAGGAGGTCTCATGAGCTTAGCGGGCTTCAAAGTAGGTGAACGCCGCTTGCTATTGAGTTGCACGCTTGTGTTGACTGCGGTCGCCCTTGGGTGGGCTCTGCACTTCATGAAACCCATCATGGTGCCATTGGTCCTGGCCATTCTTTTATCCTATCTGGTCAACCCACTTGTGGACCTTATTCAGGTCCGGCTCCACATACCTCGCCCCATCGCAATTGTGTTGGCTCTTATCTTTGCAGCCCTGGTGATGGCATTTGTGGCGTTTCTTCTGGTCTATTCGATCAAAGACCTGGCAGGAAACTCCAAGTTCTACGAACAGAAATTCGTGGATCTGGGCTCGTCCGCCCTAACACAGGCTCAATCCATGGGGATTCCGGTGGATACGGACACTTTCATGGCCGAGCTCCGCACGATTGAGTTTGCTCCCATGCTCCTGGAAGTCTTCGGAGATCTGTTGGACTCGATCTCCACCTTCCTGCTCGTCTTGATCTGTATCGTATATATCGTCGCCGGCCGGACTCCATACGCGAACCGTAAAGGAATCTATAAGGAGATTGATCATAAGATTCGTAAGTACCTTATTATCAAAGTCACCGTATCGTTGATTACAGCGATTATCGTTGGTGTCGCTTTAGAGCTGATCGGAATGCCCCTGGCGGTGGTCTTCGCTGTTCTGACATTCCTTCTAAACTTCATCCCTTCCATAGGCTCGGTCATCGCGATCATCTTGCCCCTACCTGTGGCCCTGGTGCACTTCGATAGTCTCGGTCCGGTGCTCATGGTCCTGCTCATCCCGGGTACATTCCAATTCGTCATCGGAAATGTCCTTGAACCACAGTTTATGGGTGAGTCGTTAAACCTTCACCCCATCACAGTGCTTCTCTCCCTGATCTTCTGGGGGATGATCTGGGGCCTGGCGGGAATGGTACTAGCTGCCCCGATTACGGCCGTCCTGAAGATCGTTCTGGAACGCATCGAAGCCACCCGGGCCATCGCCAACGTTCTGGCGGGGAATCTGCCCGGAGAAGCAGACGCCTAGTCCATCAGCTGCGAACCATCAGATGTTCATGCAATATCGCACGGGTAAACGCAGGCCGTAGATAAAATCCGCGTGGCAGGGTTCGAACCTTTCCACCATCGACACCTATTCCCCACGTCTCTGCGGCAGCGTTGGCCGCTTTGGGGCGAATCTGTAGTACTTCGCCCTGGTGCCCACTGATCTCGTCCACACGACCCGTTAAGACCATCCCCATCAAGTCGTCCCAGTCGGCTTTCAACAGGCGGTTTTCCTCGTCATTTGGCGTCCATAGAAAACCCGTAGCTATACGACGCTCGGGCATCGGTACATTCGCTTGAACTGGCAACCATAAGACTCGCTTCAGCTTACGATAGACCGGCGAATCCTCCCAGGGCACTCCAGCCTTCTCTCCCATCGGCGTCACACATACGAAGGTCGACTCAGTCGGCTTACCGGTGGCGTCGATGGGTATGGTCTTCAGCTCTACACCAATAGACTCAAAATCGGGCACGGACCGTGACCCGGCCGTTGCACCCAGATATGCCTCCACGAGCTGGCCCAACCAGCCTTTCGCGTTCCGTTGGTCCGAGGGAACCTCTTTGTCGATATCCGCCGCCAACTGGGCGAAGGTCTTACCAGCCAGCTTTCGTACCCGAAGCATCAACTCTTCTTCGCTACGGGGCGGTGATGGAAGGGTGTAGGGCACCAGATGTCTCCGCTGAACAACAACCTGGGATTACCATAGGAGGCGGCCCGATGCACGGCCTGTTCGTCGGCAATTCAGCGATCGTAGATATAGGACTCTTCTAAAAGGAACTCTGTGGGACAGGGCCCACTTCCGTGCATCACCGCCAGGCGTTGGTTCGGTAATATTTTGAAGAACGAGAAGTGTCCGGCTGCCTGGTAGCAATGTTCCGTCGTGACCGCCTCCGGTAGAACGAAGGTCGGAGCATCGGGAGAGATCCAGATCAGACCATCCCCAAGCCCGCCGATTTCAAGTTGTCCATCGAGAGACGTTGAAATTGCGATCTGCGGACCAAACGGACCGAGAGGCAACGCTGTATCTAGAAACCAGGCACCGGCCAGCGTACCGGCCACATCTCTAGACGCGCTTCGACATGTAGAACCAGGTACAGGCACGTGCCCGCTTGTCCCGAATAGCTGGTAATATGCGTTCTGGAGCGGGGCCGTAAAGTAGTCGTAGGGACAATCCGCATATAGGGTCCGCTTCGATTCGCCATAACGGGCTGGGTTGATGAAGTCGACGGGCTTCGCGAGATTGATCACCCCAAAATATAAGGGGGCTTCTGGGCCGGTCGCGTCGACGGTCCCGATGAAATCACCGGCTTCCACAGAGATATAGACAGCAGGGTCGATCACCAGCGACGAACCAATTACGGGCGTCTCCTCGATCGCTTCCCCTATGGAGTCCGCCACGGAGATGAGGTTGTCGAGATGATAGCCCACCTCACACGAAGTCTGGAAAAAGAGCAGATACATTGGCGTCTCCTCCCAGGGCATATGGTAATAGGCCATCTGGTATAGAACGCCATCGGCCGGAGCATAGACCGGCTCCTGGGCCAGACCCGTCATATAGATATAGGTTGTGTCGGAGATGCGGTCGCCTGTCACGGAGCCGAGAGGAACGATACTGTCTATGGCCGACATGGTGACAACCTCACCATCAAAGACAGGCTCAGCATCACTCCAGAAACAATGAATCGTTGCCCCAATGTTTCGACAACATTCGCCCGGCATGCAGACCTGGTCGGGAAACTGCGGAGCACAGGTGGCGTCTTCCAGGCAACTCCCGCCAGTGCAGGTCCCATCTACCGAGCAGGTCTCTCCTACGGTACAGACATTCCCATCATCACAGCTTCCGCTTAATACCTCGTAGGAACAACCAGACAACGGGAAACAGAGATCCTTGGTGCAGGTGTTTCCATCGTAACAGTCCAGAGGTGTGATCCCCTGGCAACTCCCCTCGATACAAATATCGACTACCGTACACGCATTTCCGTCGTCGCATACATCGGTATTTCCAAGATGCACACAACCGGTAGTGGAGTCACAAAAGTCATCTGTACAGGGATTTCCGTCGTCACATGGCAGAGGATCACCGGGTACACAGCTTCCCGCTAAACAGACATCGTGGAGGCTACAGGCGTCACCATCACTACAGAGCTCGTTATTATCGGTCTGAATACAGCCGAGCTCCGGATCACAACTATCCGTCGTACAGAGATTGCCATCATTACAATCAACCGACTCCATCCCCACACAACTTCCACCTCCACACTGGTCGACGGCAGTACATTCGTTCCGGTCGTCACAGGGATCATCATTGACCGTATGCACACAGCCCTGGGTCGGGCTGCAGCTATCATCCGTACAGGGATTCTGATCGTCACAATCCAGGGGCGTTCCCGCTTCACAGACCCCGTCTACGCAGACATCATCCTGGCTACAGAGGTCTCCGTCCGAACAAAATACGTCTACGTTGGTATGGGTACACCCCTCCTCGGATGAACAACTATCCTGGGTGCAGATGTTGCCATCATCACAGTCGTTGATTGTGCCCCCGACACAATTCGAATCTACGCATTGATCATCCAATGTACAGTCGTTGGTATCGTCACAGGGCAAGGTATTGGATGCGTTCGTGCAGCCCGAGTCCGGTGAACAGCTGTCATCGGTACAAGGGTTCTGATCATCACAGGAGAGGACCACTCCACCGCCACAGACCCCATCCGCACAATAGGTATCCATGGTGCATAGATCACCATCGTTACAGGCCAGTCCCGTCAGAGGCTCCACCGAACAAATACCGCCGACACAGAGCGGCAAACTGCATGGCTCGGCCGTTCCACAATCTTCATCGACAACACATTGGTTCGTCTCCGACGAGGTGTCGGATCCACAGCCCCACAAGAGGAGCAGAGTCAGTAGATATGCAGTGGTCTTCATGGCGTTCGCGCTAATGTCATCAAGCCTTCACCCAGTGTAGCGATTGGATTGCCGACATGCCACCGCCACAGAGTCTCCCGGATAGACGCCGTATCAGTGAATATTCTGAATCAGAAAGAATAGATTATGAGTGAACCCCAATGGGTCGACACCACCCACATCCACACCCATTCCATAGTAGACGTCTAGCTGGACGTAATCGAATAGCAGCATATGCATACTAGGGCCCGCCCCGAGTAAAGCGCAGAGTACGGGCTCTGTATCTCTTCGATCCAGAAACCCGCTGGCGTCGAAGAACATACCGAACTTAAGGTAATCCCGGTTCCAGGAAAACCGATACTCGGATTGCAGCTGCAGCGCCTCCAGGACTCGATACCGATCTTCAAAAAATACGCGATGGTAATCTCCGGTAAGCAGAGCTTCATCCCAGAACCGGAGATCGCCGCTCATGTAGACAGCCTGCCCCCGCACCAGGAGCTGATCGAAACCGAAATTATACACCCATTGTCCCTGAAGCCGACTATCAAACGATAAATAGTCCATCCCCTTCCCGCCGATGGTCATCTGCAGCTTCAGGTGTCGACGCTGGTCGAGACGAACCAGATCCGAAGCTCGCTCCAATTCAAGCTCCATACGAAGTAAGCCTCGCACTCGACTCAACGCAGGGGGGGCATCCTCAGTCTCTAACTCCATCTCCACATCGAGAATATCCATCCGATCGGCTCCTACCCAGGTGGTAAGCGTCAACCAGTCCTTGAAGAGATGGGTGAATCCGACGAGCACTTCGCTCCCACTCGTCACATATCGTTCGATTCGGCGCGCAGTATGCCTATAGACCGTAGAGTCGATGGAGATCTGGGCCGTTGGGGCCAGTTGCAGCTCCTTCGACGGCCGGAAGCGATAACCGGTCATCGTTCGGCCATGTACCCATTGGAACTCCGGCTGTTCATCAAAGAGATACTCTCTATAGGGAATGCCAAAGGCGATCTCACCATACGCTCGGTCACCTTTTACAAGGGTGTTGGGAAGCCGAAACCCGAGGGTGGGCGTGATCCCCGTAATCGGCTGGACCGATACACCAAAGGACCAACCAAGGCGTTCGTGTTGCGTCACATAGATGGCAAGCTCACGCATCGACACAATCTTACCGGTGCGCGTCTTCATACGTTTATCCTCTCGGTTGCGGACCCGATAGGAGAGCTTATGAAGACCGTACTTCAGCCGAAGGGTTTCGAGAGACCTGGTCACCTTCTCTTTATGGAACACGTTGTTGGGTAGATCGAAGTCAACGTGCAACATCACACCGCTGACCAGGTTGGTCCCGACGAAATAGATGTTGTGCATAACTCCTTCGTCAATCTCGATACGAACAACCCCCTTTTGACTCAAGTCCATAAAGACACGTGCGTACGAATATCCTTTCGCCGCATACATGGCTTTGATTCGAAGGGCCGTCGCATCGGCCCACATCTGGACAACTTCCGGGTGTGGATCGGCCGGCTCGGCCGCCGTCTCCAGGATATCCACGACTGAGACCTGCTCCGCCCCTATAACCTCAATGGTCAAAGCCGACGCGGTCTGAACTCCAAAGAAGCCGATGCACAGTACAAGGACTGTAATCATTCGAACTCGGAGGAGTCCTATACCTTCGTTCATAAGCTGCCGATCAAGTTGTGTGCGTGTGGCCTAGTTCCCACAGTTACCAGGAGCAAAGTCGTACGGGAAGATCCTTTCATTGAGCAATCCCGACATAGCCGCTTCCTGACCCCAATCGTTGCATAACCAACCATCAAGGAAGTCCACCAGATCAACACCTTCCGCTCCACGATCCAGGAAATGGTCGCCAGGAAGATGATTGAAGATCACATCGTAGATCCCCGTAGACATGTGGTTCATATTGTCCTGCGCCTCACCAGCGCTAATGCCATCGGCGATATCCCAGAGAAGACCGAATATAAGGTATTCGGACACTGGGCCTGTCATAGCGTCGTTATCCGTACGATAGGAGAACGGCGACTCCATGGCCTCAAGATCATGGAAGACATATACACCGAGCGGTCGACTATCAATATAGACCTGCGTATTGCTGGCGTCGCAGGAGAAGAAGGTGCTTACGCCCTCTGTCCATGCACGCGCGGGATTTCCTCGAGTACCATCCGAGACACCACCCGGACTGTTTTCGCGGCTCACCTGGTCGAGAGTGAATTTGAAGAACTCACGCATGATGACGCGGTCATCGTATTCATCCCGATCCGAGTCTTTCCCCTGTACGGACAGAGCATCTTGCTCGCTGCAAACCCCGAGACTGTAGAGATACTCACTACAGAACGCGGTCTCGGTCGTGTCCGCGCCCGTCGCCCAATAGGCGTTCAAGGGTCCAAGCTCACGACCGGTCGCCAAGCGGATTCGGTCATAGCCCTCTACAAGTACATCATAGATGTTGAAGGCACCCGCCTTATCGGCCTCTGTAATATCAATGTCCTGACGGAAGTTCTCACCATTGCTATCGTTCAGCTCCGGTGAATGAATCTCGTATAGTTGGCCGAACTTGGGATGGTTCCGCACGGAGATATCACGGATACCTTCTTCCAGGTCCGATTGACTGATAATCGCCAGATAGACGCCCTCCGGGCCATCCTGGTTGCTGAAGTTCAGCATATAGTTACCAAAGCGATCGGTGGAGGTGACGGCAAGAACCTCGTCGTTTTCTACACGGCGAAGCTCCAGGCGTGCATAGCGAACCGGCTTCCATGTTCGAGCCGAGAAACCATCGTCTTTCAACAATCGGTCTTCATAACGAACCACGCCTGTTAACGCTTTCGTACAGTTCTCGTTATTGAACTCCGCGACCAGAACACCCGATCCTGCTCCACCATGATCATCTGTATCCGGAGCAAAAGAGTCTTCAAACACTTCCGTCTTTCCACAGTACTGCAGAGTCACGGTATAGTTGGCACCCTGGCTCCCACAATCGGAATAGAAGTCCACCTTCACCTGGTAATCACCCAGCGGGGCAGCTCCCAGTTCCCAGTACACATTCTCGTTGTTGATGCCATCGATGAAGCAGGCCGGATTGGAATCCAGATCCAGGAAGCCTGCACAGCCGGTCTTATTCCCGTAATAGAGCTCGCATCCACCAGGCTCGATAACATGAAGGTCGAGATCGGTGTCCGTATCCCATTGTACGCTGACCTGAATATCACCCGAACCGACAGGTTTTACTTCCATCGTATGATAGGTCGATGGGGAAATCCGTCCCTGGGCATCCCGAAGGGCCGCGCGAAGTAAAAGCTCCGACGGAACATTTTCCGACTCGGCATACGTACGCATCGTCAATAGGGTCTCTTCGGTCCCTGCAGAGTCCTCTAGAGGGAGCTGGTAATAGCCGGTATAGCCATCAACCCAGATCAGAATTCCTACAATATTCTCGGGAATCACATAATTTGTGAATCCAACCGATATGCTCGCGGAACCACCCGTGACCACCACAGAAGAGCCTTCGATGCTCGGCCCGATGGAGCCAATCCAACCACCGCTCTCCGGCGGAACGAGGCCTGGCACAAAGATGGCTCGTTGCACACGAAGCGGAAGCGTCTGTGACGTCTCAAGAGATAGATGAAGGTCGCTATACTGAATGACCGTATCACCCCATGTAGCGCGCACAGGCACCTCATAGAGGCCATCGCCCTTCAAATTTGTACCCGTGATTGTATACACAACGACAAATTCCGTATCGCCAACGGGGAAGATGTTTTCCGATCCTGGTACATATCCCGTATCCATATCGCCGAAGTCGACCTCTAGATCGGCGTCAGGATGACTGAGTCGTACAGAAACGGTCACCGTATCACCGCTCTGATATTCTTTCCGATCCGAAGCGACGAGATCGAATTGTTGCTCCGTGTTTGTAACATCAACCGTCAGGCTATCCTCGGCGACATCACCGAATCGCAGAGCAACGGCTTCAAGAACCAACTCGTCAGCATCGATGGTGCGGGTGTCCAACAGGAACTGTGTAGGAGCTTTGGTGTCAGAAAAGATCTGTAAACCGTTGGCACGTACAGTGAGGCTCTCTAACAACAGCTCGTCTTCCTTAACGGGGACAATCTGAACCACGATGGTCTCCGTGACGAGGTCGTCATCGTTCGGAAGTTTAATCTGAATCATCGGGGCTTCGGTCTGACCCGTATCATCCCCGGCGTCGGGAGACGTTGTCTCCGGGTCGCTGGTCGTGACATCATCACTGGTTTCTTCACCATCTGTGCTGCCATCAAGCAACGAGTCCCCGTCAGCATTGTCCGTTCCATCAGCAGATACGTCCGAGGAGGTCGCATCACCAGACGGGTTTCCTCCCCCACTATCGGAGGATGAACAGGCCACAAAGACAAACAACCCCATCAACAGAATAAAACGTCGCATAAACCAATACCCTCTTAAAAACATCCGAGTTACCCAATATCAATTCGGCCAGCAGGTCTAGGACAACTGCCGCTGCAAGGCAATACCTTACGTGTTTTGGCCTGATCCTCCAAAGGATTCCTTTGTTAATGGAAATCCGCAGGAAGTCAAAACCAGCCTATATATAGCCTCCAGTTTCTTGACACTCATCTCTCCGTACAATTACCCTGAATCCCAAGAAAAGACCCCAAAACCAACGCAAGGCAGGCCGTCTTTTTCTTAAACTGGACTCATCGTAATGCTCCGTTCATTCGTAATTCTTACATACATGCTTTTTCTCATCGCCTGTGGTGGGGAAGGCGTTGCGAATAACGAGCCCTCTTCTGATTCGGCAACATCGGATACTGTGGGAACCGCAGATTCCCAGCCAGTATTACCGACCATCCCCCAACCTCCACATATGGCTGGGGTCGTATATGTCGCACACCTCGAAGATCCGAGCTTAATGAGTTATCGTATCGACGGTGACTATATAGAGCCCGGCCCCATTCTCACCATGACCAGTTATAGTCATGACCTGGCTCTCGACGGATACAATGACCGGCTATATGTGGCCCATGACGCCAACCAGACCGTAGAGGTCTACCAACTCTCGCGGCCAGCAAGCCCGGAGGAGCCACTCACCCCTCCGTTGCTTCTTTCCACTATCAACGTCCCGGACATCCCACGGTTTTTGTTGGTTGATCCACACCACGACCGCTTGTACATCGCAGCATTCCCTCCCGGGTCGACCGTAAGTCAGACCCATCTTTATATCTACGATGTGTCCAGCCCAGCGACGCCCGCACCACTGTCTCCAAACTATTTCACTGTACCGGTGACCTACAGTTGGGCGCTCGACCCCGTCCGCCGTATTCTATTTGTGATCGATAACAACATCGGCTCACTCCATATGTACGACGTGAGTCAAGACAACCCGGTCCTGCTCCCCAACGGACCTCTGAGCCTGCGGAATCTGTATCCACAGGAAAACCAGAGCTCATTCTCGATTACAGGTCCGGTCGTGGACCCGGCTAATGCACGATTCTATGCGGCCCGTAACCAGGGAGCCTTATCGGAAACCGTCGTTCTCCAGTATCCAATCGGAATCCAACCGCAGGGGGTCTCCTACTCTACGATCGGTGACCATAGCTCGATTTTCTCGATCCCTGACTATTTCGACGTCAATCTGCCAATCGACGAGTTCCCCAATCTGCTGGGTGGATTTGGAGTACTACATGACCGATACGCCAACCATCTGTTCTTGATCTCCAACGCCTGGGATGGAGCCTCCATGAGCTCGCTTGTGGTCCCCATGTTGGGGAACCTTACTCCCGGTTCCGGTTGCGGCGACTACTCTGGTTTCGGGTGTTGGTACACCCAATACACAAATGGCGCTCCGGGCAATCGACAACTCACAGAGGGAGCCGCCTGTGTCGATGGGCAACATAAGGTGGTTGTAGGAACATCCTACAACGTAAACAACCCGCAAGACGCAGGAAGCCTACACGCCTTCCGATATGACGACTCGCTGACTCTATCGCCACTGCTTACACAGGACGGCAACAACCCGATCACAGACGGTTCCCCGGTTGCCATCGGCTGTCATTAGAGCATAGAATCGCGCGCATGGTACCTATTCAGATCGAGGCCATCAGCCGGGCATTCGGCAATGTTAGGGCGGTGAACAACCTGAGTCTGCGTGTCCCGGAAGGGGAAATATTCGGTTTCCTGGGGCCGAATGGGGCTGGAAAAACAACGACCATCCGTACGCTTCTGGGCCTCTTACAGCCAGACGCAGGTAGCTGTAGGGTTCTGGGCCACGACTGTTGGGAAGAGAGTCATACGGTAAAAGCCAAGATCGGTTTTCTTCCAGGTGATCTGCAATTGCCACCGCGCTGGACAGGTCACGAGTTCTTCTCCTACCACGGCTCCTTTCGAAAACAGGACCCCAAACGGCTACAAAACCTTATCGATCGGTTCGACATGGACGGTAGCCGACGGCTGGGAGACCTTTCTAAGGGAAACCAGCAGAAAGTGGCCATCATCGGAGCGTTCATGCACGAGGCCTCTTTGGTCATCCTGGACGAACCGACGTCGGGTCTCGACCCGTTGATGCAACAGAACTTTCTGGAACTCATTGAAGAGGAGCGCGACGCAGGTCGTACGGTGTTCTTGTCCTCACACCACCTACAAGAAGTAGAGCGTGTCGCCGATCAAGTGGGTATTATTCGTGATGGAACTCTGGTGGCTGTAGAGACCGTCAATGATCTCAAAAGGGTCTGTGAACGTACATTAAGCATCGACTTTTCATCCACCCCTGATCTCGACCCGCTGCTACGCCTCGACAATGTCTCTCTGCGTGAGCAATCCGAGCTACGCGTCATTCTTGGAGTGAAAGGGTCTCCGGACGAGATCCTGACCACACTTGCCACGATGCCTGTGAAAGACTTTGTCTTTCCATCCGCCGATCTCGAGAGCATCTTTATGCACTACTACGATTCGGGGAGCCATACACCATGATGGCGATCTTCCAACGTACGTTTCGCGATCTACGACGACGAACGATCGGCTTCGGAATCTTTGGTTTTCTATATGCGCTGATGGTCTGTTCCCTCTATCCGGCCGCAAAGAAAAACGCGGAAACCATTCAAAAATTGATGGATGGGTTTGGTGAAGGGTTCAAGAAATTATTCGGGGGCGACGACTTCGGCACCCTGCCTGGCTATATAAATGGTGAATTCTTCTCCCTGATCTTCCCCATACTGATCACAGTCTGCATCGTACCAGCGATGGCAGGCATAGTGGCTGGAGAAGTACGCACTCGCGCCATCGACGCCTCTCTGAGCGTCCCCGTGGATCGGAAACAGTTTCTCCTGGCACGTATGCTGGCTGTCATGGCGATGGTGGGCATCGTATGCCTGAGCATCACCATTTCTCTGGAACTGGGCTCGATCTTTTTCGACGTCCGGATCCCTCTTGGAAACATTCTACTTACAACGATCGTCTTGTTCTCCTTCGGCCTGGTCGTTATCGGAGTCACGGCCATGGCTACAAGCCTCCTCTCCAGTCGAGGCTCAGTAAATGCCATCGGAGCCTTATTTCTAGTGATTTCGTATCTCTTCTGGGTCGTGGTCAACCTCAAGCCAGAAGCCAGCGCTCTCCGATGTCTAACTATATTTTCTGCGTTCAGTCCCCGTGAGGCGTTAAAAGCCGGAGAGCTTATTCCGTTCGAGCTTCTTACTCTGTTCGGCTGTTTTGCGCTCTCCACTGCGGCCTCCGTCTTCTTTTTTTCGCGCCGACGGACACTCTAAACAACCTATAGAGTCGTCTACATAAAGCCTCTATGGCATTGAACTTGCACCTTTGTATCTCCAAATGGGGTCAATCGACCCCGGACGCGGGAGCAGTACAATGGGTCAGAGCAACGGTAAACGAACGGTAATCGTCCTTGGTATCGGCGTGGCTGCCCTCCTCTGGGCGTATTCCACGGCTCTTGCTGATGTGCCAGAACCAACGGTATCTCCAGGGGCCGATCATATCTCAAGCACAGCCGCATATGAGATCGTCACCTCCTCGGAATTGCAATCGTACGCCGTACGGGACAGCTCCATGGGCGGATGCATGGCGACCCGCCAGATCAACGACAATAACCCGGTACCCGAACATTCGGTGGGAATCCTGGTAATTCTGTTGCTCGGGGGCATCGCCTTTGGATTCCTATACCAGCGAGACTCAATCGATTAACCGGCTCAATGACAGAGAAGACACATGATCGGTCACGAAGGTTTCATATCCAGTATTCTTATCAAGGGGTATATCTGATATATGGCGTACGGGTGATCTAGGAGCGGGAGGATTCGATATGCGAAGGGGAGCTCGCACAAAGCAACACAATCTATCGAGCAGAAATACGAAGAAAAATCGCTTTCTATTCAGCGCGCTGGTCTTATTTCTAAGCACCAGCATGGTCGTGGTCCAGGGATGCGATGTAGAGCTCGCCGCCAATCGAAATGGAGAAAGCCCCTTTTCTCGTGACTCCACGTCGACCCCCGACGGAACCGATCCTACCGACACCACAAATACGTTGGACACCACCAACACGTCAGATAGCGCAGACACCTCGGATTCCAGTGAGGACCTCTGCGGCGATGGCGTCTGTGACGAATTCGAAAACCCCGAAAGCTGCCCCGAGGATTGCCCTATCACCTGTGGTGATGGAACCTGTGATGGGCTGGAGGCCACCACCAATTGTGTAGAAGATTGCGGTAGTGAATGCGGCGATGCCGTATGTAATGGCAACGAAAGCTCGGTCAACTGTGTAGACGATTGTGGCAGCGAATGCGGTGATGCCGTTTGCAATGGAGACGAAACTCCTGCGGCCTGCTCTGAGGACTGTTCCGCCGATTGTGGTGACGGCGCATGCACAGGTATAGAGACGACTACGAACTGTCACGAGGACTGCGGAACCGAATGTGGTGATGGGGTCTGTAATGGCGGAGAAGACTCCATCGGCTGTTTGGATGACTGTGGTACAACCTGTGGCGATATGGCCTGCCAAGAAGGTGAAAACAGCTCCAACTGCGAGTCGGACTGCCCTCCCGCTTGCGGTGATGCCATCTGTAACGGAAACGAATCCTCTACATCCTGCTGGGAGGATTGTGGCAGCCAATGCGGTGATGGCACATGCAACGGTAATGAGAGCACAAACTCCTGTGTAGCGGATTGTGGCACCAACTGCGGCGACGGCACATGTAATGGGCAGGAAACGACCGTTACCTGTCATTTTGACTGTGGCAGTTCCTGCAATGATGGGGCGTGCAATGGGAACGAGAATTCCAATAGTTGCCCCGAGGATTGCGGCTCCGAATGTGGCGATGGAAGCTGTACAGTAGGGGAAACCCCATCCAACTGCTTGCAGGACTGCCCCACGTCCTGCGGTGACGGATTTTGTGTAGGAAACGAAAACTCCACAAATTGCACCGACGATTGTGGTTCAAGCTGCGGTGACGGTACCTGTAATGGAGACGAGACATCCATCAACTGCGCAGGAGATTGCGGCACCGTCTGTGGAGACGGCACCTGCAATGGAACCGAATCGACAATCACCTGTACCGAGGATTGTGGGACGCATTGTGGCGATGGTATGTGCCACTCCAACGCAGAAAATGGAGTGGATTGCCCGGCCGACTGCACCGAATGTGGCGATAACCATTGCGGTCCCACCGAGACAACAGCCAGCTGCGCAGCAGACTGCCCCGGCTGTGGAGACGGGTTATGTAATAACGGCGAAACAACGGGCACCTGCTCTGAGGACTGTGGCGAACCGATCTCGACGGAGATCATCACGATCTATCGCCATTTCTTTATCGTGCCGTTCTCAAGTACAACCATGCATCGATGGGCACCAACAGACTCAATGGAAGGCGGTTGGATGCTGGATGGACCGTCATTTGAACTCTATTTAGAACCAGCACCTGGTCGCATTGAGCTACACCAGCTCTTCGCGGCAACACTTCTGACGTATCTCCCGACAACGAACCCAACGGAAGGTTCCCCAAACTACGAATACGACACACATCTTGGGTACTGCGAGATTGTCTCCTCGGAAACGGCCACGAAGCCATTGTGGAGATTATATCACGAAGGTCTCAATCGATACCTCGTGTCCAAAGATTCTGACGAAATCAGCCACTCCCTTACACTCGGATACGACTACGAGGCGCTCCTCTGCTATGTACCATGACCTCGGTTCGGCCGATAAAAAGCAAAGAGTTCCACCATCGATCAAAGCTTCTATGAACCGTACGAACACCAGTTGTGGGATATGTCGATGGCGATGGGTTCTGATCCTTTTAGCCGGAGGTCTCTATTCGTGTGGGTCAACCCCCACCCCGGCCGTAAATGTGGATGTAATCGAACCCCCTGACACATCTTCTACCAACGATGGCAGCGTTACAGACAGCGGTTCCGATTCAGGCCCAAACACCGACGCTGGTAACGACTCACAATCCGACGCTGGTAACGACTCACAATCCGACGCTGGTATCGACTCACAATCCGATACTGCGGAAGACTCCCAATCCGATACAAGTTCCGACACGATAACCGAACCCGATCCCGGATCAGATACCGCGGTACCTGCCTGCGGTAACGGTATCTGTGAACCCGAGGAAAGCAGCATCTCCTGTCCTGCGGACTGCGGCCAGGACTGCGGCGATGGTACCTGTAACGGGGAGGAGTCCACCACCAACTGTCCGGCCGATTGTGGCAGCTTATGCGGTGACGGCGTATGCAATGGAACCGAGACGTCGGAAATATGTTCTGACGATTGTGGCTCAGAACCAGTAGACTGCCCTCTGGTTGAACCTCCGCCTCCTGTAAGTAACAACCCCTTAGCAGAGACCGTCCAGGGCAACTCCCATACGACTACAGTCAATGGTTTTACCGACGACTACATCACCAACGCGGACGGCTCATTCAAAGTTGGTATACGCCGCGATTGGGGTGGAACTATCATCTTTTTCGGCTTTTCGGGGGACGGCCCGGGGGTGAACACCACCAATGTAATCGACGCGCACGACACCGGCCGTGAAGTCCAGGTGGCCTTTTATGATCAGGATAAGGCCATGCAGGGGTGCGCCTACAACGGCTCCTGCCAATCCAGTCCAGGATGTCCCGGGCAGATCACATTCCTCGGATGGAACCCGGTACAGGGTGGCAATGAATGTAACCAGGGCTCTGGCGTAGAGTGGGTCAACGCTACGGATGGGATCCTGTCTATGGAGACAAACCCTCTATTCTGGAATCCAGACTGGCAGCAGGAAAGTTGCGTGAATGAGGCCTGTAATTCCCCAGCTACCAGCGCCCTCCCCTCCGATGTGCTGTATACGCAACGGCTACGGTTTGTAAGCTCCCATGTGGTCGAGATTGATATGACCGTGACCAACCTGGGCGGAGAGGAATATTACAACTACCATGAATTCCCCACTCTATACGCTAGCTTTGGCCACGAAGGCACCCCCAATCTATCGGCGATCCTGAACTCCTCGGGCAGTCCGGTCGACATCACAGGCCTGGATGGAAACGGCTTCAACTACAGCGATTTCACCTCACCAGGAGGGTGGGCCACCCTCCAGAATGAGACCCACAGCTATGGAGTGGGACTCTATTACGAGAATCGCCTTCCCAACTTCCGGGCCTATTGGAAAGCCGGTGTCTTTAACAACTTCCGTCTTATGTTCCCGTTTTTGATCCCTGCGTACGGATCCGTCCGGGCCCGAGCCTATCTTATACTCGGCAACTTCGAGACGGTCTCTGGTCTAGCCAATAATCTCGACAACACCATCCCACCCTTTGGGAGCCTGGACAGTCCCGCAGCCGACGCAATGCTCTCCGGTAGTAGTGCAGAAATAAAGGGCTGGGTCCTGGACAATAAAGATGTCGAGAACGTCGAAGTCCTCGTAGACGGCGAATTCCTGACAACCCTCAACATCGACCAAAGCCGACCTGATGCCTGCACCCTCTATCCCGGCTACGCCATGTGCGACTCGAACACCGTCGGATTTGAGGGAACAATCTCCCTACAGGGGCTGACCCCCTGTGCACATATCCTATCCATTCGCGCTACGGACACGGATGGTAACGCGCGTATCATAGGACGCCACCGCATCTACCTGGGGCAATGAAGGAGGCTGAACTCAGAAGCCTCCCAGGCCTCCGAGGCTGACACCACATTCCTCACGCTCGTCTTTGCATTTCGCGGTCAGGCATT
>MDTE01139092.1_pt1 | contig 46045 bp, 46 predicted proteins | sample 811231 | NCBI WGS metagenome assembly MDTE01 (sample SAMN05326651, study PRJNA326480) | marine metagenome | isolation source: seawater | place: Indian Ocean: Red Sea | collected 2010 | reverse complement strand
TGCAGTTAGTTTTACGAACTCATTACTATTGATATACTTTGTAGCTATACTTTCTTGCTAAGCCGACGTAGCTCAGTAGGTAGAGCACAGCACTGAAAATGCTGGTGTCCCCAGTTCGATTCTGGGCGTCGGCACATCGAAAGTTTAGATAAGAGCGGAAGTGGCTCAGTGGTAGAGCATCACCTTGCCAAGGTGAGGGTCGCGGGTTCGAATCCCGTCTTCCGCTCCATATGATTAAAAACCCGCTCCACTGTTTTTCATCCATTTTGCCCAGATTTCTTTGTTGCCTTTACCGTAGCCATCTCTATAAGTAATGATCCCGGCGGAATTAAATGCAATCTTAGTAGATTGGCTTGTGATTTTAAGGTCAGCAATCATTTGGCCCAAAGGTTTTGCTACAGTCCATGGATGACTATGCCTCTCCTTGTATTTGACTAGCTCATCCATAGTCTCAGTTGGATCGACACCGACAGAAATGAATACGATATCATTATTAAATTCCGGGTATACATCCCTCAGTTCAGCTAATTCTTTGGTGCATCCTGGACACCATGAAGCAGCAAAATACATAAATACCGGCTTTCCGTTTTCTAGTAGACTTGCAGATGTAACTTCAGTCCCATCTTCGTAAATAATTCTAAATTCGGGTATTCTGTTGCCAACTTGCGTGCCTACTACGATTGAATCAACCAACTCTGTAATCTGATCGCTTTCTAAGTCGGAATCTGGTGATTCAGAAACATACTCGGCTGGTTCCGGTTCATCTAACATTGCATCAGTCGTGATTTCTTCATCAACAATAATTTCGTTTGAAGATAACAACTCCGCTGATGCATTTTCTGAAGTACAACCGAATAGGCTTAATACAAATAACATTGAAATGACAATTGATAAATTCATGTACTCGATTAACTTTCTGAATAACATTTTTCAGCCACCTCACTAACATTTAGTTCTCTTTTCTATTTTAATCTTTTCTGTCATCTAATTAGACATGCAAACGTATTCTTACTTACAATTTAGATATCGTTTTTATTGAAAATAACAAATGACATTAACCAGAAATAAAATTATCGGTTTCGGCATAATATCTATTTTGTTTGTGTTTTTGATCTTATTATTAGCGTACGGTTTAGCTACAAGATCGTCGGTCACAGGGCAAAGTGGAGTTAATTTAGTAGGTAAACCTGCGCCTGATTTTGAATTCATTACATTCGACGGCAACGACTTTAAATTGCGAGACTACATTGGAAAACCGATGGTAGTAAACTTTTGGGCCTCGTGGTGCTCTCCATGTAGAGAGGAAGCTGAGATACTCGAAGAATTTTTTGTTGAATTAAATCCATCAGTTGTATTTATTGGTGTGAATATCCAAGATACTGTAAGCGATGCCACAGAGTTTATTAACGAGTTTGGGCTTAATTATATAAATGGCCCAGATAAAACCGGCTCAATAACAATAGATTATGGAGTTATCGGCTTGCCAGTTACATTTTTTATTGACAGCAACGGTGTCATCGTCAACAGGTGGGTTGGGACTCTCACTGAAAACACGTTATTTAAACTAATATATGAAGTTAATGATAATTTGGAACGAAATTAAAATTTTCGTAGTTCAAATAAATGAAAGGATTATTAATACACGATAGGTCTATATAGATGTTTTATGCTGTAAATGGTATTAAATTAAAACCGGGCGTACGTGAGGAATTTATCAACCTGTTAGAGCCAAATGCCCGAGGTGCTTCGAATGAACCAGGATGCATTAGTTTTAATGTTATTCAGGATAATTCAAACCCAGATATTATTTGGTTTATAGAAACATATGAACGGAAAAAAGACTTTGAAAACCATCAGCAAACAGTACATTTCAAAGAGTGGCACCCGCATTTCAAGCGAATGATAGAAGAATTCATTCCAAACGCAGATGTTATGGGTTATCCAATTTATCCTCCTGTTGGCGGTTGGTCTGAGTAACCGTGAAAGCGATTCCCATCATTTATCCAATTATCTTGATTTTGTTGGTGATATTTTTGATTTTCGTTTCTGCATACTCGATAGCTGAATCTGCAACTGTAAATACCATTGATACTGAGTTAAATTCAGAGAGATTAATTAATGACAATCGAGGATCTATGTTTTCATGGTATGAAGAAACAGCTATATTTATTTGTCCATTACATTGAAAATTTGTACCAAAGGTTTAAGTAGGTTTGAAAAAGATGAATAAAAGATTTAGTAATCAAGTGGCAATTATTACTGGGGGAGCAACAGGGATTGGATATTCTGTTGCTAAACGTTTAGGTGAAGAAGGATCTAAGTTGGTTATTGTTGATATAGATGCCGACACAGGTAAACAGACTGTAGCAGAGTTTAATGCATCAGGCATGAATGCTGTTTTAGTGATTGGGGATGTTTCAGATGAAAAAGTTGCCGAAAACGCTGTGGCTCAAGCTGAAGAAAATTGGGATCGCCTTGATGTTTTAATTAATAATGCGGGGATCACAGGAGATCCGGGATCAATATGGGAATTGCCAGTTACTGAGATGGACAGAGTTTATCGTACCAACCTCAGGGCTACATATTTATTTTGCCAAAAAGCAATACCGTTAATGTTGAAGAATGATTATGGGCGAATAGTCAATATTGCCTCAATAGCGGGAAAAGAAGGAAACCCTAAAATGGTACCTTATTCATCTACTAAGGCTGCCGTTATTGGTTTAACTAAGTCTGTTGGAAAAGAATTATCTGATACCGGAATCAGGGTGAATTGTGTTACTCCTGCTGTTGCTCAAACTGCCATCCTTGACCAAACCTCACCAGAGGTAGTCGATTACATGCTTTCAAAAATACCATTAGGGCGTCCAGTTCAATTATCAGAAATTGCTTCGCTTGTTACTTGGGTTGCTTCAGAGGAATGTTCTTCGACTACCGCTGGGGTTTTTGATATATCTGGTGGGCGCGCTACTTATTAACTTTAACTATTCGCTTGACGCATAAATTAGTCATGACTATAGTACATGTTTTAGGCTTAGATTTAGTTTAAGTTACTAAGTCTAATATACTTCTGGGAGGATAATCAGATGAGCGTTATAGATAAAAAATATACCGATATGTTCGCAAATTCAGCTGCTTGGTACGAGAGAGGAAAAAATGCTTTTGCTGGTGGAGTCACTCATCAATCGCGCTTCGTGGCTCCATTTCCAACATATTATGAATGGGCAGATGGTCCGTTTAAATATGACGTTGATGGAAATGAAATAGTTGATTATGTGATGGGCAATGGGAGTCTGTTACTAGGACACAATCCTAAGAGCGTGATGGATGCTATAAATTCCCAGATGGGTAAAGGTACACATTTGGGAGGTGCCACTACACACGAGACACGATATGCTGAGGCAGTAAAGAGAAATATGCCTAAGTTAGATTCAGTAAGGTTTACATCATCAGGCACAGAATCTACTTTATTAGCAATGAGAATTGCGCGTGGATATACTGGCAAAGATAAAATAATCAAGTTCTACGAACATTTCCATGGATGGCAGGATTATGCAACTATCGATTCTGGTCAGTCTACTGGCGGAATTCCGAAGGCCACTTTAGATCAAATAATTGTTGCTCAACCTGATATAAAACAAGTTGATAACATCCTTTCACAAAGGGACGATGTGGCAGGTGTAATTGTGGAGTGTAACGGGGCGCATTTTGGCACATTCCCGTTGCAAAACCCGACGTTCCTTCATGATTTGCAAGAAACCTGTCGCAAATACAACGTAATGTTTATTATGGACGAGGTTATCACAGGTTTTAGGCTATCTAAGGGTGGTGCACAAGAGAGATGGGACCTTGATCCTGATATAACCACAATGGCGAAGATTATGGCGGGTGGACAGCCTGGAGCTGCGGTGGGTGGCAAGAAACATATAATGGATGTAATGGCGAAAACTGGAGACCCAATTCATGATTCTTCCAGGAGAGTTGCACAGGCAGGCACATATAATGCACAGCCAACTGCAGCAGTAGCTGGAATAGCTCATTTAGATGATATTTGGAACACCGATGTTATTGAACGTGCCGACGCTGCAGCATTAAGACTCAAAGAAGGCATTAATGATGCATTCTCTAGAAATGAGATAACCGGTCATGCGCATGGAATATCATCATTAGTTCAGGTGAATATGGGTTATGATTGTGATTGTGACAGGAATATTTGTACGATGCCATTTGAAGAAATTTACCGTAGTATGCCTAATGATAAAACTGGCGCACTAAAAAGAGCTGTACTAGTGAATGGTGCTGATGGCATGGACTGGAATGGTATGTGTTTCGTAGTTTCTTCAGCCCATACAAATGATGTAGTCGATCGCACAATAGCTGGTTTTGATCAGGCGCTTAAAGACTTGCGTACTGACGGGATAGTATAAAAACGATAATGGTGTTTACTAAAGAGCTCGGCTTATATAATTTGCCGGGCTCTCTTAATTTATAGGTATAAATTAAATGACTATTAAAACAAAATCCTTTCCTCAATTTGCTGGCGTGTACCCGATCTTATATATGCCATTCGATGAAAATTTCTGTATTGACTATGAAGATTTAAAAAGATTGACTGAGTTTGTTGTATCTAGTGGAGCTGATGGTGTTGGTATTGCAATGGGCTCTGAAATCTTTAAGATGTCTGAATCAGAAAGAGATTCGGTATTAAAAGCAGTGGTGGATCAAGTTAATGGAAGAGTACATGTAGTAATGCATACTGGAGCTCAGGGCACTGACTTAGCCCTGAATTACAGTTTACGGGCAAAGGAGCTTGGCGCAGATGCCCTGATGGTCACACCCCCAACCGTTCTTCCAGTTCCTAATGACATTATTGTAAAACATTACGTACATATTTCAGAAAACGTAAAAATGCCTATTTTTATTCAAGACATATGGACATCTCCTATTCCCCCTGCAGTTATGATTCAGATAGTTAGAGCTACAGAATTTGCGAAATATGCTAAGGCTGAAACACCTCCAACAACTATGAGAACAACTGAACTGAAATTGCTTGGAGGAGACGAAGTAGTGGTTTTTGGGGGCGCATGGGGGACTAATTTTATAGCAGAATTAAATCGAGGATCAGCCGGGACAATGCCTGGGTGTGCTATTCCGGAATTCTATGCGCAAGCATGGAAATATTGGAAAATGGGTAGGAAGGATGACGCCCGCGCGCACATGGAGAAAATAAGTCCATTGCTGTCGCTTCTTACAAGGTCGTTAGACGTTTCTTATCATCTAGATAAAGAAATTCTCAAAAGGAGAGGAGTTATTAAATCCACCAATGTTAGGATGCCGACAGAGAAGCCAGATCAAATTACTTTTAAGGAACTTGATATGTTAATGGAAATCTTAAGTATTTAATTATTTATAGAGCGTGAGAATAAATAAATCTGGTGTAATTTCAATGAAATTACTATAGCTACAATCGACGTCGCGAGTGACACAATGAAAGCTAAATCATAGCTTCCGAGATTATCAAATACCACCGCTCCTAATACAGCTCCTAACCCACCTAAAAGTTGATGAATCATTATTATTATTCCGCCGGTCAGTCCCATAAGTTTTGACCCAAATACTTGTTTTGCATATATAGCAACTAACGGGGCAGTGATCAAAAAAGTACTGCCATAGAATAAACTGAAAACTACGATAGTACTTGTATTTTGATAATAAATAATTATTACAAATATAACGGTTCTTATTAGAAAGCATATTAATGTGGGAATTGCTGGTCCAAATCGATCAGTTATATATCCACATATTATTACTCCGGGAAGACCCATCAATCCCATAAGCGCTAGTATGAATCCTGATAAAGCTTTCCCGATTTCATTGTCATTTGCAAATGCAACTAAATGGGTGTTAACGAAAAAGTCTTGGAAGCCACATATTCCAAAAACCAATAGAAGTAACCACATATGTTTGGATGTTCCTAAAATAGTCGCTAGTTTAAATCCTGTAGCGCCTGCAGTTTCAACTACTGGAATTGTATCTTTCTGACTCATTGTTTGTTCATTATGATCTGTAATGTCGCTTGGCTGTGATTTGGCGAACAACAACACGATCGGTAGAACAAGTACGACATTAACTATGCCTATTATTGCGTAAATGTTTCTCCATCCAATGAATAGCAACACTGTAAGTATTGTTACGATCACGAATGGACCTAAACCCATACCTGCAATAGCCACACTATTAGCCAGCCCCGGTGATTTAGGCCACCATCTACTTACCAAGATGCTAATTGGCGGTATCGATGAAGCTGCATGTCCTATTGCAAATATCACACCATATAAAACAACTAACTGCCAAAAATCTTCGATGAACCATATTAATCCTGTACCAAATGCAACAATAATTGTGCCTGTTGCGAGTATTAACCGTATATCATACCTATCTGATATTCTGCCTACTATAGGCATAGCTATAGCTGAAACAATCATAAAAACTGTAACTGCTAAAGATAAAGAAGATCGACTCCATCCAGTGTCCTCGCTCATATCGGGCAGGATTAAACCAAAGGCTGATAGTATTCCTGCATTAAAAAACAGAACAATAAAACCGGTTCCTAGAACCACCCAGCTTTTATTCATAATATATTTTCATAAAAAGTTTCGCTGTAAGAATAAAACATAATATTCTTAGTTAGACGTAAAGGCAAACAATCTTGATTTGATCCGATCTACATGTACAATCAAACATGCAGTTTATTATTACAAAAGGGTGAGGTTATGAATGGAGAGCAACTGAAAATTAAAACTAAACAGGGTAGGGTGGTATATGGTTCGATGATAAGCATTGGTCGTAATCCAAGATGGACGAAAGCTATATCTGATCTTGGTTTGGACTACGTTGTGATTGATATGGAGCATGCTCCCAGAGGAAGAGCAGAGGTGGCCGATTATCTTGTTGCAATTGAATCGATCAACGTTGTTCCAATTGTTCGTATACCAATTCCTGATTCTCATTACGCAACTATGGCACTCGATGCGGGAGCACATGGTGTTTTAGCACCTTATTGTGAAACGGTCGATGAAGTAAAGGAGGTTGTAGGTGCATGCAAATATAGGCCATTAAAAGGAGAGATGGTAAAACGAGCAGTAGACGACGGTATATTTCCTAGCGAAGAGTCTCGTAAATATCTAGAAGATTTAAATAAAAATTCAGTATGTATAATTGGAATCGAAAGTGTTCCCGCGATCGAAAATCTAGACAAAATTTTGGATGTAAATGGTATAGATGCCATTTTTGTAGGTCCCAATGATTTAACTATATCCTTAGGCATACCTAACCAATATGACCATGCTGATTATGAATCAGCTTTGCGTGAAATTATAAAATTGTGTCAAGGTAAGAAAATTCCGGTTATTATTCATCATCAAACGGTCGATCTGACCAAAAAGTGGATCAAAGAAGGAGCTAGATTTGTATTGCACTCAAGTGATCGTCGGCAGTTGCATCAAGGCTACAGAAATGACTTTAACGATATACAGGAGTTTGGATCAAATATAATGGGTGAAAAATCAAAAGCAATCGGTGAATCAACTGAGGTAATTTAATAACGCCTAAGTATTGATAAAAGTTCAAGTTTAGTATTTTTAATCAAGAAAGTAGCAGGAGTTTTCAATTGAAAAAAAAGTTAAAAATAGGCATTATAGGGGCCGGTTTGAACACTAAGATTAAACACATTCCCGGATTCCAAGCTATTGATGGTGTTCAAGTTGTAGCAGTATCTAATCGGTCAAAAGAGTCTGGAGAAAAAGTAGCTGCTGAATTTAAAATTCCAAAAGTTTATGAATCATGGCCTGATCTAATAGAAGATCGAGAAATAGATGCTGTTTGTATAGGAACATGGCCATATATGCATTACCCCATGACTATGGCGGCATTGAATGCTGGGAAACATGTTTTAACAGAGGCAAGAATGGCTATGAATGCTGCTGAAGCTAATACGATGTTGGAGGTGTCAAGAGCATACCCCGAATTAGTCACTCAAATCGTTCCGTCTCCTTTTACTTTTGGAATTGACAAAACAATCAAGAGATTGATATCGGATGGTTATGTTGGGGAAATACTTTCTGTTCAGCTAATAAGTCATACTGGGGGATTTATCGATAAAGAGAGCAATATGCATTGGAGGCTTGATCGTGACTTGTCTGGTTATAACGTGATGTTAATGGGTATTTGGTATGAGGCATTACTTAGATGGATAGGCCACGCTTCGTCAGTGACTGCTGTTGGAAAAGTTAATGTAAATCACCGAAAAGACGCAGATGGTCATGTGAATTTTATTGATATTCCTGATCACATTGAAATAATTTGTAATTTTCCTTCAGGTGCAATTGGCCATTTACGATTTACTACAATTACAGGTCATGCTCCTGGAGACCAAATTTGGATTTATGGATCTGAAGGAACCATACGAATTGACACTCAGGGTGTTTTGACTCCTGACGCCTTAGACCTTGATGCAGTAACTATTTATGGTGGCACTAAGCAAGACGAAGACTTAAAGCAAATAGAAGTTTCAACAGAAGAAAAAGGATATTGGCGAGTTGAAGAGGAGTTTATAGGAGCTATACGTGGGCATGAACAGGTAACGCACACCACATTTACTGATGGAGTGAAATATATGGAGTTCACTGAGGCTGTATATAGATCGATTCAAGAGCGAAAAACAATAAATTTGCCGTTATGATCATACATACGGCCTGATAAAACCAGAACACAATACAGGACTAAGGTACATATGGACGTTAAAAAGTTTAGGTCATTGATGCCAAATATAAATGATATGACCTATTTAAATACAGGTTGGTCAGGACCTTCGCCTATTTATGTTGTAGATGCTATTAAATCTAGATTAGAGTTAGAAAGTTTTAATGGCCCAACTAGTCCTGAAATTCTTGAAAGTGGACAGGAAATCATGTCCGATTCAAAGGTACTGGTATCCAAGCTGTTCAATTGTATGCCTGAAGAAATTTTATTAACCGATAACACTACTGATGGGATTAATTTAATTTTAAATGGGCTTCCGTGGAAACCAGGTGACGAGATCGTTTTATGTGATTTGGAACATCCGTCTATACTGTTACCAGCATACAATCTCCAAAGTTCTAAAGGGGTGCGTTTAAGGATGGTTTCGATTGATTTGAGATCTAATCATAACGATATCAAACAATCCTTCGCTTCTTCTATAACAGGTCGAACAAGACTCGTGATGTTTAGTCATATTCAGTACTCTACAGGTCTTAGAATGCCAGTATCCGCAATCGCCTCGATAGCCCATAAAGTAGGTTCCAGGGTTCTTGTGGATGGAGCTCAAGGTCCCGGTCATATTCGATTGGATATGGATGCCTTAGGTGTCGATTTCTATTCTTCTCCGGGTCAAAAATGGCTTTTAGGGCCAGATCAAACAGGGGCTTTGTTCATTAGACATAATTTGATACCCGAGGTGCAACCTAGTCGTATTGGTTTTGGATTTTCATCTGACTTCAATTTAGAAGGAAGGTTTGATGCGGTGACTGACTCAATAGATAAATTCTCTATGTCTACTACAAGTGCGCCTTTAAGAGCAGGCTACAATGCTGCTATTACAAAAATTTTAGAATTTAAAATGTCTAATATAGAGAGACGTAATTTAGAACTCTCACAGATACTGAAAGATAAGTTGGTTTCTGTTAATGGAGTTAATATATTAAGTCCGTTAGAGGGAAGCGAATGTTCAGCTTTAACAACTTTTCAGGTTAATGGAGTAAGTCCATCTGATGGAACCTTACAGCTTTGGAAAAATGACAGGATAGTGATTAGGGCTATAGAATCCCAAAAAGGAATGAGGGTTTCAACCAGCTTCTTTAATACGGAAGATGAAATACATAAGTTAGTCGATGCGATATCAAGATTAGCAGCTAAGCATGGGTCGTAAACCAAAGTAATAATACTGCATTGACTTTATATTAATGGAAGGATAGTCATGTCTGTAAAATCTATTGAATTAAGAATCGTTTCCAAGGAAGATGTAATTAGGATAGAAAAGTGGTTGAAAGATGATGAGATTGCCGAAGCTTGGTTTGGGCGATACTCATATGGCGACTCTGCTCATCTCGCATATAATCCATCTGAGGCAGCATCTTTTTCTGACAAGAAATGGAAAGAGGTTTTCGAAGATTCAGATCATAAAATACTGTCAATCTATGCTTCTGGAGAGCATGTTGGAGAAGTTCATTTAGCTATCGAGGAAGCTCTTGGTGACGGGCAGTTGTCAGTTCTGGTTGGTCGGAAAGACTTATGGCACAAAGGTTTTGGAAGCGCTGCAACTAGTAAAATGATTGAGTTGGGATTTCGTGAATATAACTTGTTCAGAATTTGGGTTGATGTTCCTGAATATAATAAAAATGCAATTAGCCTTTTCAGGCAATTTGGATTCATACATGAAGGTACTTTGAGGCAGAGTCGACCTCATGATGGAGCTAGATTTGACTCCGTGGTTATGGGGATTCTGAAGAATGAGTACACTTCTTCAATAACGATTGATGATGCAGTGATTTAATTTGGAACTTTAATCCTCGATCATTTTACTTATGATATCTTTTTTATGTCTATAATTTTCTTCGGTAATCTTTCCATTTACATACATTCTTTCAAGGTCATTCAAAAGCGATAGTTCAGGTTTGTTTTTATTATTAATGTGGGTTTCATCTTTGCCCCGACTTTTGTTGTTTAGCCAAATTATAGTGCCTACACAGAAAATAACTATAATTCCTAAAGCTACGGGTACTGCTAATTCCCATCTTATTGACTTAAAAGCTGTAGAAAACCTTTGTGACGTGGAAGGCAAAGGAAGGTTTTCGAGATTTACTAATAAAGATTCTCCTTTTGTAATATTTGCTACCTCTAGGACGTTATAGTTTCGTTCTCCTATCAATGTTTCTTCGAAAACACCATGAGAAGTATCGCCAAGACCTACTAAATCTACCGCGGAAACTACTCTTAAGAGCTCTGCTCCATAACGAAGGTTTTTGGATATTTGATATGTGGTGGAATCGTAAGGTATTTCATAAGAAAAGAAAATGTCATGCTCACCTGGAGGCAAAGAAGCTGACAAGCCAAACCCTTTATCTACTTGGAAAATTTCTGCGGTTACCAAAGATGAATCTATCATTAAATTATATGCGCCTTCTGGCAGGCTGAATCGCAAAAGTTGCATCGGTGCTGGACCTGGCACATAGGTTAGATCTGAATCATTTACAAGTTTAATAATCTCTAGAACAGAAATAGATTTTGTTTCACTGTTAACACCGTTAATGAGAATTGAGACTAAGGATGCTTTGAGTAGTTCATCGCTTCTTATGGGCTCAAAAACTTTAATTTCTAAGTTAACAATTGATCCGAGTGAGAGGTCTAGATTCAACCCATATAAAGCTCCTTTGAATATTATCGAAACACCGTACTGCTTGTTTGGATCATAAATAATATTCTCGAATATAAACTCATTATTTTCTGATAGTGTATATTCAGTTTCATCAAAAATATCTACTGAATTTTCGTGTAAAACAACCGATAATCCCTCCAAGGGATCACCATTCTGGGACATGTTAGTTACCTTGCCGCTGACAGTTATTGGATCTGCGGCAAAAGCTGTTGCACCGTGAAATAAAAGAATTATCCCAAATGCCAGCCAAAATGCATAAAATAATACTCGTTTAGCTTTTATCTTCACTCTCTTTCTCGTTTGCTAACTCTAGTTTTGCTCTTTCAATTTCTCGTTCGAGTGATTCCATCAACTCGGTTTCCTCTTCCTCTTGGAGTTCCATAGCCTCCATGATTTGAGCGGTTTCTTTAGCATAGGTATTTTTGATCCATTTGTAATCATCGTCAGATAGATTGCCTATCGAGAATTCAAGCTCAGCAGTTCTCAATCCGGCTACAACTCCATCCCACCTTCGATTAAGTTCGGATGTCAAACTTGATTCATCTTTTAATAACTCATTGGAGCCAACTCTTTTTAAAAGAGGGTACAAGATTATCAAAGCTGGTATTAGGGTAAGTATTATGGCTATTAAAACTAACATTATATTGTTAACTCGAAATAGTCTTTTGCTCTGGTTTTGAAACCAGGTTGGTTGAAAGTCGTTTTTGAGGTGAAAGAGCAAATATTGTCCCAATTGCCATTACAGGTCCAGCTGCCCACATCCACCAAACAAGCGGGTTTAAAAGTATTCTAAATATTGCTCCACCATCGTCGGATAGTTGAGAAGGTATGATATAAAAATCTTCAATCGGATTTGACTTAATTGCAGCATGGGTGGCATTTATTCTGAATTCTCTATAAAAGGATTGTTTTGGATACATCATGCCGAGGTCTTTATCGCCCTTTGTTACCTTGAATTCTCCTATAAATTCATCTCTATCTGAGTATTTTTTTTCTGATGAATCTATGTATGAGATACGATAATCTTGTACCTGATAAGTTTCACCAGGTTTCATCATAATGTCACGTTGAATCGAATAAAATGAAGATGCAATCGCACCAATAGCTAATATTAATATTCCCAGGTGAACTATATATCCTCCGTACCTTGGTCTGTTTCCTGCTATGAGTTTTGCAAATGCTATCCATATGGGTTCTTTTTTACGCATTCGAGACCTAGTGCCTCTGACCCATTCATTGAAAATACCTGCTGCTGCTACTCCACAAACTGCAAATGCCAAAATAGCGACAGGTTGCCTGATTCCTACTGCGGTGATTATTATCGCAGTTAATAATCCTGCTACTAAAGGCACCCTGATTGCCCTATATATATTGCTTCTTGTTGACCTTCGCCAAGGAAAGAATGGGCCTATTCCCATAACTGCTAATATGACTAATAATACCGGGCCAACGACTACATTATAGAAGGGTTCACCCACGGTGACCGTTGTATCGTTTATTACATCTGCAAGGACTGGGAAAACCGATCCCCATAAAGTTATAAAAGCTGCAACGAGAAACAAAACGTTTTGAAACAAAAACATGCTTTCACGAGAAAATAATGACTCGAGCTTTTCTCTGCTAACTAAATTATCCATACGCCAAAGAAATGCAATTAATGAACCAAACAATGCAACCCCCATGAACATCAAGAATAGCCAGCCCATTGTCGATTGAGCGAATGAGTGTACAGAGGGAACTGGCCCTCCTCGGTTGATGAACATACCCATTAGAGAAAGAGTAAATGCGACAATAATGATTACCATGTTCCACATTCGAAACATTCCACGCCTTTTCTGAACCATAATGGAGTGTATAAATGCTGTCATAGCAAGCCATGGCATTAAAGCAGAATTTTCTACTGGGTCCCAAGCCCAATATCCGCCCCAACCAAGAATGGTGTAGGCCCACCACGAACCTAAAAGAAGACCCATAGTTAATATTAACCAAGATATCATTCCCCATATTCTGCCTATATCAACCCACTCATCTCTACCTCCTCTTTTCGCTAACATTGCGCCTATAGCGATACTGAATGGAATAGTTACAGAAACTAGGCCAGTCATTTGAACAGGCGGATGTATGAACATGCCAAAATGCACAAGCAAAGGATTAATACCTTGCCCATCTGCTGGAGTAATAGGTAAGCGCTCGAGTGGATTAGCCATAAAACAAATTATCCCCAAGAAAAAAGTAAGAACTAATGCCATTAGTGTCAGAGCATATGGAGTAGAGTGTGGCAAAGATTTTCTAATTGATAATATTCCTATTACCGCTAATAGGGAGAATACTATAGCTATAAATAATAGAGATCCTGCATTTCCAGCGTATAAAGCGACCCAAGTATACTGTTGAGGCATAGCAAGATTTGAATTTTCAGCGACATACCGCACTGAAAAATCATTTGTAACAAATGCATTAACTAATGCAGCAACTGCAACAAATAATAAAATCGGTAGTGTATACAGACCCCACCTGGCACTTACAATAAGCTCAGGGATCTTTTTAATTCCACCGGTCAAAGCAGCTAATGAAATATAAATAGATAAAGCAAATGAAACGCCTATAGCTATGTATCCTGATTCTACAAACATTGTTCTAGTTCTATTATGAAAAATTTATGATTCATCAATCATTTTATCTAATCTTTTTGAATATTCAGATACTTTTTTCTGGGACGGTTTAGCTCTCATTAAACGGTCATCTACAATTTTACTTTTCGTCATTGATTTAATAACTACGATTAGAATTAAAATAGCTAAAACAACAATTATTGGAGGTACAATCCAAATAATCAAGCTGACTCCAGAACTTGGCGGTGCGAGTAGTACACTTGGCCCATACTTCTCAACAAAGTAATCCTTTATTTCCTGATCAGTCCATCCTTGGTCTAATTTATTTTTGATTATCTCGCGCATCTGTATCGCTAGTGGGTTTTGAGATTGATCTATAGATTCGCCGGGGCATACGGGACACATTACAGTTTCATTTAATTCATGGGCTTTTTTTTCTGAATATGAGGAATCCACTGCGTTATAACATGAAACTGTTAGAGCAGCAATAAATATTGCTAGGATCAAAAAGGTGACCGATGAGTGTGAAATATTTCGCATACCAGTGACATCTAGGTTACCATGAAAGGCTAGGTAATGAGGTATATTAAATACGATGTCTGACAACAACTTTAAATTAAGAAGTTCTCTAGATCCAAAATGGGTAGAGCACCAAGGTAAGGATTTTTTATATCTACAAGATCCGCTTATGCTGTCTGATAAAAGCATATTAATTCCAGCACCCATAGTTCCATTACTAAGAATGCTGGATGGCACTAAAAATGTAAATGAATTACGTGAAGCGATTCAAACGACTGTTGGTTTGGAATTTTCAAACCAAAAGATACAAGACTTACTGGATCAACTTGACCGAGCATTTCTTTTAGAAAATTCCAACCTTAAAGATATTGTAGTTAAAACTACCGAACAATATAGAAAGACTCCCAATCGTTTAATGATGCACTCAGGCACCGTTTATCCAGAAGATAAATCTAAAACTATTGAAATGATATCTGGTTTTTGTGAGCAAAATGTCATTACTAGTCCATCTACGGATACAGGATCATTAGTTGGCTTGTTGAGCCCTCATATTGATTTTGCAAGAGGTGGGGGCACTTACGCTTCGACTTGGCAGGCTGCTGCTCCAAGTTTGCAAGATATTGAGTCTGTAATTATTTTTGGTACTGATCACTATGGAGGCTCATCTACTATAACTCCTACCTTACAGAATTATGCTACTCCATTTGGGATTTTAAACACTGATATAGGTGTCGTGGAAAAACTTATAGACAAATTGGATGCAGAAACTATTCTCGTAGAGGAATTGCACCATCGGAGTGAACACTCAATAGAATTGGCTAGTGTTTGGATGCATGCATTTATGGCGAGTTCATCTTTTTCAACGATACCAATTTTATGCGGTTCATTTTATAAATATATCGAAAATGATGAGCAACCTGATAATAACCCAATAATAGGGGAAACGATAAATATATTGGCAGAATCTATTCGCCAGCGCCGTACATTAATAGTAGCGGCAGGTGACTTAGCTCATGTTGGACCTGTTTTTGGTGATAGCACTGAAGTTATACCGGCTTCCAGACATACTTTACAACTTCATGACGATGAAAGTATTGCCGCGATTTGTGATGGGGATGGAGATCTTTTTTTGAGTATTTCCAGGCTTGAGTTAGATAAAAGGCGGATTTGTGGACTATCACCTATCTATATGATGTTGAAGACAATAGAGTGTGCTTATAATAAACCTGCTAAAGGTTTTGCAATGGGATATGATCAGTGTCCTGCAGATGTTAATGGAGGATCTTTAGTTTCTATTACAGGAGCTTTACTTTATGTTTAAACTTCTATGCCAATTTCATTCAACAATAAAGCAGAGTCAACTTCAGATTTGATAAGTTCATCTAGCCTTTCAAGTTTGGACATATGATCAAATTTAGAATTATCAATTAATGAATTTAAAGATTCCATTGTATTTATTGTGTCTTTATCGACAACAATGATTGATACGCCTTCTTCTTGGGCTTCATACTTAACATACTCGATAGGATTTATTCCTTTTGTCATGATTAGGCAAGATGTTTGAGTGCTAAGGGCCGACATTTGCAGGTCAGGCCTGTCTCCTCTAGTTATCACGACTTTGTTATCTTTAGTTCCAAAATACAGTGCACCTTCGTCCATAGTCCATCCGCCAACTAAAAAGTTTTCTATCAACTCAGTTGAACGATCCTCAATTTTTAACGCGTACTCTCCATTTAAATGATCCATAACTTGATCGACTGTTGATGCCAAAAGCTTTCTGTCTTCGGGAATAGTTCCAAAAACCTTAATATCTAAATCTTCAAGTTCTGGTATGAACAAAGTCTGTACCTCATGAGAAGTATATTTTGTGCGTCCATTTATTAGAACACCGGAAAGACTTTGTCCAAATGAAACCAAATATGGTTTGATTGTTTTAGCCTTAAGGGCATGTTTGTGTCTGATAACTGCTAGGACTTTTGCCTCGAGGAAATCCACCACTTTTAACTGTTCTTCTGGAGTTACTTGTGAGGACAATTCTAGTATCACAAGGTCATAGGCTTGAGAGATCGTTGTCAGCTCTCTTTTAACATCTTTCAAGTCTTTATTAGGTTTACCTTTTGCATCTATAAGCCCTGCCTCAGGTAATTGAACAGGCCATTCTAAAGGCTTAGATGCTACAAGGTTAGAGAACGCTGCATGATCTACTTCGTTCTTCATTTCATCTTTACTTGTAAAAGGTTTAAGGACTGTAACTTTTTTCCCCGTATTAGCTATGTGATGGGCTAATGTTAATGAGATGGCTGTTTTACCATCACCTTGCATGGGTGATACTACTAGTAATATATTCATATAAGTTGAAAGTATAGCAAATATAAAGCTGATTTAAACTATCTAAAATTAGAAGATTAATTGCTCAATCGAAAACAATAACACTTCTAGCCAACTCGCCAGTTTTCATGTCGTCAAATGCTGTATTTATTTCATGAATGTTGAGTTTTTGTGATACCAGACTGTCTATCTTCAATCTACCTTGTTTATATAATTCAATATATTTTGGCATATCAGTTCTAAATTGATTTGACCCCATGCATGAACCTTGGACTCGTTTTTCATCCATGAATCCTAATCCATCAAGCTCAATTTTTACCCCTTCAGCTATTAACCCAACAATGGTGGCAGTTCCTCCGGGACGAACTATGTCGTAAGCTTGTTCAGCCGTTTGTTTAATACCTAATGCATCAAATGAATAATCAACTCCACCCTGTGTCATCTCTATCACGTTTTGAACTAAGTCACTCGATGTAGCACTGATGGTATCCGTAGCGCCATGTGCGATTGCCATTTCAAGTTTACTTCCGACTGTATCTATTGCAATTATCCGTAATGCACCGGCGATTCTTGCTCCTTGAATAGCGCTTAATCCCACTCCTCCACAACCTATAACTGCTACTGTTGAGCCAGCTTCAATTCGAGCGGTTTTTAGAACTGCTCCGAGGCCTGTCGTAACTCCACAACCTATTAAAGCCAGCTGTTCAAAATGTACTTCAGGATCTACTTTAACTAAAGCATTTTCATGAATTAGCATCATCTCGGCAAATGAAGATAGTCGTAAAAATTGGTTTATCTTTTCTTTATCTTTATATAATTTTGGCTTATCAACTTCGGACCTAAAAAGACCCCACATCGGATCTCTGAGGCACAAAGCAGGATTTCCTTCAAGGCATCTGTCACAGCGTCCGCAGAATATTGATATGCAACCGACAACAGTGTCACCGGGTGCAAGATAAGTTACGTTTGATCCAACTTTTTCTACAACACCTGCTACTTCATGACCTAGAATGACGGGTAATTCATGAGCTTGATTGCCTTGAATGTAATGCAGGTCACTCCGACATACCCCGGATGCCTTGGTTTTCACTAATACCTCGTTTGACATAGGGGAGTCTATAGAAATATCTTCTATTACTAAAGGTTGATTTATTTCTCTTAAAACAGCAGCTTTCATATAATTTACTCACTTAATTTATTTCTAAATATTTCAGCATCACATTGCGGACTATATCCTAATTCTTTAGATGAATTTTCGATATCCCAAAATCTCCATTTATTGTTAGAAACGCCATAATATATTCCAAACTTTAAATCTGTGGGAGCATCTATGCACTTTAAGATTAGACTGACTAAATCTTTTTGGAAAAGAAAAGTGGCTAATTGCCGTATATTCTGAGGTTTATCATCTGCTCTTACGGTACCAATTCTTAAGCAAAATACCGACATACCATGCACATCAGAATAGTAGCGTCCTATAGATTCACCTAAGGCTTTGCTTATTCCATAATATCCATCTGGCCTTATTTGGCACTCAGAATTAATAAGTTCAAAATTCCCATGAGATATATCTCCATAGTTTCCTTCTACGATGCTTTTATAAGGCTCATCTAATTCGAAATTCCCAGCCGCGTGGTTTGAGCTAGCAAATATAAACTTCTTCACGCCGGCCATTCTCGATGCCTCATAAGCATTTCGAGTAGCTATGAAATTATTGTGATAAATTTCGTCCCAACCTGCATATTGATCTGCAGTTGCAGCAAGGTCAATAACCACATCTGCATTTTCAAAAAACTTGTAGCATGACGTAAGGTCTGTCATGTTTTGTAACTTGCTACCAAGACCATTGGCATCAATTCCATCAATTTCGAATAAGGGGGATAAAGCGCTATTTACGATTGTACCTATAGTGCCGGATATACCTGTAATAAATATTTTTTTAGTCAATTTATATCTAGGTGTTTTTTCATTCAGTTAATGGTTTATATACTATTTATGATAATTTTTTACATAATCAGGAGCAGGAGTAGAGTGGCGCATTTTGGGATCTGTAATTGGCTCGCCAAACTGTCTTAATATAGGTATAACTCCGGCCCACACTGGCAAGTTATAGTCCTCATCTTCGTCGTTCGGATGCCCTGTTCTAATTTTTGCAGACATCTCGTTTAAAGGGTATCTGATCACTGTTGTATCTATTAGATCCTGCTCGGAAATAGGTTTTAATCCATCATCAGACCTTCCGGGGATTAAATGATCAATGAATACATTGAGTATAGAAAATTTTTCTTCGTTGTTTTCAACCTTTGTGCCGGTGCCATGTATTATTACTGATCTGTAATTCATCGAATGATTAAAACCTGATCTCGCTAATACTAAGCCATCCAAGCGAGTTATGCTTATACTTTCCATTATGCCTGATGCCAGTGCTTTAATATTTCCTGCGACGCGACTTCCATGTATAAATAGGTCGTTTTCAATTCTGGCGAATGCCGTGGGTATTATTCTTGGTTCATCTTTATACACATATGCGATATGGCAAATTAGGGCACTATCAAGAATGGAATATATCGTATCGGTATCGTATTGTCCGCGGTTTGGAAAACGATTCAGTGTGGTTCGTTTAGTTTTTTTTATTTGGGGTTTATTTTTATTCATGACGTAGAAAACATACCGAATGAAAATGCTTCGGGCATAGGAGTAACAATAGTCTTACCGTCAGGGCCAGTAACCAGGAATTCTGTCATCCATTCATACCATTTCTCGGTGACGTCTCCTTCAATGCTATTCCAATTGTCTTCTGAGGGCGCAATTGCGTGTATAAATAACAGATCACCATGCTTGTATATGGCCATACTGATTCCAGCATCACTAATCAATTTCGATAACTCAGGCCAAATTTCATCGTGAGCTTTTTTATAACCGGGATACCCGCCTGGTTTCAATGTCATAACTGTACCAATTGAAAACATGTATTACTCCACTGACACTTCATATTTTGCGAATCGATCATCGCTATCTTTATTTACTGCTATTGTTATACCCACCAATGAACCATCTCCATCCAAGGTTCGTATATCTTCTAATTCTTGTGCTAGAGATGTTGAGCTAATATATAAAATATATTCCTTATCAGAAGAAACGTCCTTCACCTTTACCACTGGAGCATATCTGTTAGATCGATATATCACATATGGGTCAGTCAGTATTTCGATAATCTGAGGTTCCGTACCCACCCTTAAGTGGGTTAAATTAGGGTCATCTCCAAATCCCTGAAATTTATCATCGTTATTGGGTGTTTCCATATAAAATACCATTCCTTAATTTTATTTAAAAGTCAGAATCCGTTGAGGATTTAATACCAATATATTATTTATTTCTGTTTGGGTGAAACCAAAATTTTTCATACGTGGTATTAAATTGTCAATGATATGTCCGTATCCTTTGCCTCCGTTTTTTTTCATCTGCAGGCCCAAAAACATGTCTTGGGTAATAATCAAGTTATTTATATATCCATCTTCAATTAGATCTCGCATGTATTTTAACCTGATATTGTCGTTAGGTAGTTGTAATGAATCGTCTGAAGAGTCAATCAATTCCGTGTCTTCAATGCCCCAAGAGTCATATTCAATATTGAAACCTTGGCTAAGCAGATTTTTAAGAATTTCTATATCGGTTTGTACATCCATATGCGCAAAAACTATTTTTGAGGGATCTGCACCGTAATCCAGAACAACTTGTGACACCTTCATTAAGGATCCCTTGATCGGACTTGGGTGTATGATCATCGGCGCTCCAGTTGTTGCTTGGGCCCTTGCTGAAGCTTTCAAAACCTTTTCTTCAGGCATTTTTTGGTGGGGATTGACCATTTGAGATATTGATCCTCCAATACCAACTTCACCGATTAGTCCTGCTTTAATGCCTGTGTCATGGATGCCAATCTCAATATCCTTAACGATTTCATCATAAATATCATCTTCGGTCATTTCGTTTATGCGCTTAGGATATGATATGGGGATATAGTAACTAGATCCAATAATAATGTTTAATCCGGTAGCCCTAGACATTTTAGCTACAGCAAAAGGATCACGGCCTATCCCGATACTTGTGGCCTCTACGATTGTTTTTCCACCCGACAGAACAAAATTTTTCAATTCTTGTTGCATTATGTCAAAGTCATTAAGTTTTATATGGCTGGAAATGACATTCCAATGTCTAGCAAGGTTTTTGATCGTCTTAAAGTTAATTTCGGACTGGATTAATATTTTATTTGAGGCTTCATCTGGTATAGATTGAAAACAGGAGCCATCGACGAATATGTGCTCATGCATTAGAGTTAATCCGGCTTCGCTGGGATCTATTGGCCCCAATACGGTGGATATCTTTCCAGACAGTTTTTCAATCATGCTCAAAAGTAAGTATAAAACTATGTTTATTAAAAGAAAAATCAGTCTATGTGTAAAAGTGGAGCGGGAGACCGGATTCGAACCGGCGACAGCCTGCTTGGAAGGCAGGGACTCTACCGCTGAGCTACTCCCGCTTAATTCGTAATTCTAAACCTAAAAACGAAGTTATTACTAGTATCTTAATTAACATGATTATTTGTTAATAATTTAGTATTTTAGAATATCACGGATTTTTTAACCCGCTACACATACTCGATTTAGTGGTTTAGTGCCGCTACAATAGCATTACCCATTATCTCTGTATTTGCTTGACCACCGAGATCAGCAGTCAACACATCGCCTCTTTGTAATATTTTTTTCACAGCTTTTTCAATTTCAGTGCTCGCTTCTACGTGTCCAAGATGGTTCAACATCATTGCTCCAGACAATATAGCTGCTATTGGGTTCGAGATTCCTTTTCCGGCTATATCCGGTGCGCTTCCATGAACGGGCTCAAACATCGACGGAAATCGTCTTTCTGGATCTATATTTGCACTACCAGATAAACCTATGCTACCAGTTATTATTCCACCAATATCGGTTAGTATATCCCCAAACAAATTTGACCCAACTACTACATCGAAGCTGTCGGGCCGCCTAATAAATTCCATGCATGCAGCATCAATTAACAGAGACTCTGTTTTAATTTCTGGATACTGTGCAGCTATACGTTCGAAAGCCCTATCCCAAACTACCATTCCGTAACCTTGTGCATTAGATTTTGTAATTGATGTAACTAACTTTTTACCTGCTCGTTTGACAGCTAAATCAAAAGCATATTTGATTACTCGCTCGCAACCATGTCGCGTAAAAATAGCTGTTTGCACACCTAATTCTGCAGGAAAGTCTAGGTATTGAAATCCTCCAGCGTTGGCGTACTCACCTTCAGTATTTTCCCTTACTACAATGAAGTCTATTTCACCACTTTTGTAACCCGATAAAGGTGAATTTATCCCTGGATATAGGATTGAAGGTCGTAAACACACATACTGGTCGAAAGCTCTTCTTATTGGAAGAAGAAGTCCATTTAAAGTCACGTGATCCTGGAGTTCTGGATGACCCACTGCACCAAGGTATATGGCGTCATAACTTGATAACTGATTGATTGCATCTACAGGCATCATACTGTCATTTTTGAAATACCAATCACTTCCCCAAGGAAGTTCTGTATAATTCAGTTTAAAGTTATATTTTGAACCGAGAGTATCCAGGACTTTGATACCCTCTTCTATTACTTCTAAACCTATGCCATCTCCTCTAATTACGGCAATCTTATGTTGTTTCATTTTCCACTCCGTGAATATAGTCATTATCAGCAGTTATTTGTCACTGGAAATTATCATTTCATATTTAATGAATTATTGACATTAAATTATAGGATGGGATAATCCTACACTGCTGGGTTTTACTAATCTATAACATTAGAATTTTGGAGGATCAAATTGAAAGCTGCAGTATTACATAATTATGGAGAACCAATGAAGGTGGAGGAGGTTGAAATCGACGATCCAAAGCCGACAGAGGTGAAAGTGAAAATAGCTGCGTCAGGTGTATGCCATAGCGATTATGCGTTTATTCTAGGCGAACAATATTGGGAAGGCGGATTGCCAATGATTCTAGGTCATGAAGGAGCGGGTGTAGTGGAGAAAATCGGAAGTTCTGTAACTACTGTTAAACCCGGTGATCACGTGGTATTGTCTTGGATTTATGCTTGCGGGAATTGTTATTATTGCTCGGTTGGAAAGTCAAACATGTGTGATGTAGGCAGAGGTGAGATGGTAACGGGCAACACTTTGGCTGATGGAACAAATCGATATCATAAAGATGGTAATCCTTATTATCATTTCTTAGGAATATCGACTATGGCAGAGTACACAATATGCGACGAAAAAAGTGTAGTGAAAATCGATAATGATATTCCTTTAGACAAAGCTGCTTTGGTCGGTTGTGCTGTAATGACTGGGGTAGGGGCAGTTATAAATACCGCCAAACCTGCTGCTGGAGAAAGCGTGGCAGTTTTTGGCTCTGGTGGAGTTGGTATAAGCTGTATTCAAGGTGCTGTTCTTTCAGGTGCTTATCCTATTATTGCTGTGGATGTTAAGCAAAACAAATTAGATTTAGCTAAACAATTTGGCGCTACTCATGTTGTCGATGCATCCAAAGTAAATGCAGTTGAAGAGATCCAGAAAATTACAGGTGCTGGAGCTAACTATACTTTTGAGGCTGTTGGACAGCCACAATTAATGCGGGATAGTTGGGATGCTCTTGCGAAATGTGGAACTGCAGTAGTTATCGGTGGAGCAAAAATGGGAGATGAGGTTTCTATACCAGCTTTAGATTTTCCATTTACCGAGAGAACAATACGAGGTACGGGATACGGAAGCGCGCGGATGAACGTTGATATACCGAAGTTGCTTGATCTTTATAGGGGAGGCAAACTTAATCTTGATGATATGGTGACTTCAACCTATCCATTAGATTCAGTGAACGAAGCATTTTCAGATTTACATGCCGGTAAAAACCTTCGTGGAGTGTTGATGATGTAGTTGTTCAAAGCTCGAAATTTTTTTGAGCTAAATCAACTATGTGTCTTCCTATTGTTAAAGATGACGTCGCTCCAGGAGAGGGGGCACTTAAGACATGAATAGCTTTATCAGCTTCTATGATTGAGAAATCTTGAAGCAAGTTGCCTGCCATATCTACTGCTTGCGCCCTAACTCCCGATCCAGGTTCAGTTAAATCTGACATTTTTATATCTGGAACCAAATATTGAAGCGACTTTAGGAACGAATTCTTGTTAATTGATCGATATTGCTCTTCGAATCCAGTTTTCCAATGCTTGGCGGACATTTTCCAAAATCCAGGGAAGGATACGGTATTAAATGCATCTTTTAAATTAAAAGCAAATTTTGAATAACCTTCTCTAGCAAATGCCAGCACGGCATTAGGACCAGCCTCAACTGTTCCATCGATTCTTGTCGTGAAATGTACACCTAGGAAAGGCATTGACGGGTCGGGGACAGGGTAGATTAGTCCGTTTATCATGTTTTTTCGATCCTTATCTATTGAATAATATTCACCCCTAAATGGCACAATACGTATTCCTGAGTCGTGTCCCATTAGTTTTGCGATTTGGTCTGCATGTAATCCAGCACAATTAATTACATATTTAGATTTAATAGTTTTATTTTCCGTTTCTAATACCACCATTTTATTTTCTCGAGTTATTGCCTTCACTTTTGAATTTAAGTGTAAATCTCCTTCATTCTTTGTGAATATATCAGCATACGACTCTGTAACTTTTTTGTAATCAATTATGCCTGTGTTTGGCGACCATATTGCTTTTAATCCTGCTGCATTAGGTTCCTTCTCTCTGAGCTCATCCTTTCCAATGATCTGTAAACCTTCAACTCCATTAGCTGTACCTCTTTTATGTAGTTCTTCTAGCATAGGAATTTCATGTTTGTTGACCGCAATTACTAATTTTCCGCACATTTTGTATGGCACTGAATTTTCGTCGCAGAATTTTCTTAATTCTTGATTGCCTGTGTAACAGAAACTAGCTTTGGCTGAACCAGGTTTATAGTAAATGCCTGCATGTATTACCCCACTATTGTGGCCGGTTTGATGTTCTGCAGTTACTGTCTCTTTGTCTAAGACAGCGATTTTGAGTAAAGGGAATTTAATTGTTAGTTGCATTGCAGTTGCTAGACCGATAATCCCTGCTCCGATCACAGCTATATCATAATTACTTTTATTCATGCTGATATTTTATACTTCATCAATCATTAGATAAAATCGAAATTTGTATTTTAAAACTGATAGGAGAATTCAGTGACACATATACTTGCCCATATAGATGCATATCAAAAAAGCATGAAAAGTATAGTAAATCATGTATTACCTGAAGGCGTTGAATTAAAAGAGACTATTTTCTATCCCGGTGGTGGTGGTCAGCCTTCTGATTCTGGAGTTCTAAGATTTGATGGGAATGAAATTGAGGTGCAAGGCGTTAAACGTATTGGTAATCAATTAATACATTTAACAAACGGTGTTAAACCTGTGTTGGGCCAGGAAATTGAAGGAGTAATAGATTGGGATCGAAGATACCAATTAATGAGAACTCATACTGCCTTACATATTTTATGTGGAGTAATATGGAGGGACTTTGGAGTCCAAGTAACAGGGGGTAACATGAAGCCTCTGGAAGCACGGATGGATTTTGAGTTAGAAGAAATGTCTGCTGATTTCGCAAGTATTGTCCAAAGAGCTATTGATATCGAAGTTGATAAGAAGCGAGAGGTAACTGTAAAATTTCTTCCGCGTGAACAGGCTTTTAAAATTCCGGATTTGATTAGGACTAAGATCAATCTTTTACCTGCAAATATTGAAGAAGTACGAATTGTAGAAATAAAAGGCTTGGATATACAGGCCGATGGTGGCACACATGTTGCTAACACATCTGATGTTGGTAGCATCACAATCGTTGGTCATGAAAGCAAAGGTAAGCGGAATAAGCGGCTTCGGATAAGAGTGGGAGATCTAGAAAAAAATAATGATAAAACAAAAGACTAATCATACAAACCGGGAATAATTAAATTGGAAAATAAAAAACTTATTGAATTCAACAAAATATTGTCAAAGCACGCCCCACCATTTCGTGACAGAGCGGAGTTAGAAAGGGGTAAATATGATTTTGCAATAGCTTATCCAGATCCTGGTTCATTACCGCTAGATGGTTTGCTTTCTGCTCTTAAAGATGGTTTATCAGATGAAGGACAAGACTTAGCGTTGTATCCCGATGTTCAAGGATATGCGCCGTTGAGAGAGTATGTTTCTTATAAGTTAAAAAGAGATCGAGCAATGACAGTCGATCCAGAGCAGGTTGTATTAGGTGATGGTTCCTCTCAGCATATTTCTACGATAATTGATTTGTTAATAGATAACGGAGACGCTGTAATAACTGAAGACTTTTGTTATTCGAACAGTTTAACAAAACTAAGGATTTCAGGCGCAGACATTCATGGTGTAAGGTGCGATAAATCAGGAATGAAGCCTGACAACCTAGAGATGGTAATCGCGGATTTAGTTGCCCAGGACAAAAGACCAAAATTGATCTACACCATACCTACGTTCCAAAACCCACAGGGTTGGACTATGACTTTAGAAAGACGAAAAGCTCTTTTAGATATTGCATCTTTTTATGAGATACCTATTTTAGAAGATGATTGTTATGTTGATTTGAGGTTTGAAGGTGATAACGTGCCTGCAATTCATTCATTAGATTTAACAGGACAGGTGATGTATGTGGGCTCTTTTTCTAAAACCATAGCTCCTGGACTTAGAATGGGGTATTTTGTTGGCCCAGAAGAGATAATCGGTCGTTTCAGAATGGTTCGTAAAATAAGTGGGAGTGGAGTGAATGAATTTGCTGCTCTTGCTATTCATAGATATGCTATGTCAGGTTTAGATGACCATGTAGAACAACTTCTTAAAATTCAGAGAGATAGACGAGACACAATGATTGCAACGCTAGGTGAGACGTTTGGCTCTAATGCGAAATGGAGTACTCCAGAGGGCGGTCTATATTTGTGGTTGCAGATGCCTGAGTCGGTGGATCTGAATGAAGTTACAAAAGAAGCGTTGGAGGCTGGTGTCGGGTATCAGCCTGGAACTATGTTTGCTGCAGATGCTGGTTCAGGTCAAAATTATGCACGATTATGTTTTGGTTACAATTCGTCGGAGGAAATAAGCAAAGGAATAGAAGTATTATCAGATCTTTTTTCGCAAAAAGGGTTTTTCTAATCAACTTATGTTGCTCAGAATAAGTAGTGTATTTAACTAATTCTATGAATTGGATTTTAAAAGAAGCTGATAATTCATTGACACTCAGGATAGGCAATTGCTACGATCAGATTAGTCGCGGGGCAGTCTACACCCGCGATTTATAATGTTTAGAGTATTATTAGTGAAACCTGAGAAATTAAGTGTCATATATAAAGTGTTTATATTGTCGTGAATGTGGTCGGGAATATCCCGTAGCACCAGAGCATGTATGTGAGTTTTGTTTTGGCCCCTTAGAAGTAGGGTATGACTATGAAGCTATCAAAAAAGTAATTTCTAAAGACAAAATTCAAAAAGGTCCTTTATCAATATGGAGATACGAAGACTTATTGCCTGTTACGAGAGATTCTGGAATCGATATGGGCACGGGATTCACACCTTTAGTTAAGGCTGAAAACCTTGGTAAAACACTAGGTTTAAATAATTTATATATAAAAAATGATAGTACAAACCCCACATTTTCATTTAAAGATAGAGTGGTTTCTGTTGCTACAAACAAAGCTTTAGAATTCGGTTTTGAGACACTGGCTTGTGCGTCAACTGGAAATTTGGCTGGATCAGTTTCTGCGCACGGAGCTAAAGCAAAAATGGACACAAAAGTTTTTTTTCCATCTGATCTTGAACAAGGCAAAATACTTGGGGCTGCTATATATGGATCGACATTAGTTGCAGTTGATGGTACGTACGATGAAGTAAACCGTTTATGTAGTGAATTAGCAGACAATCATAGATGGGCCTTTGTCAATGTTAATATGAGGCCATATTATAGTGAGGGGAGTAAAACTTTAGGCTATGAGGTTGCCGAACAGCTTGGTTGGCGTGCTCCAGATAGATGTATAGTTCCCGCTGCTTCCGGCTCTTTGTTCACAAAAATCTGGAAGGGGTTAAATGAACTGAAGGATCTTGGCCTGCTTGAATCAGTAAATACATTCATGGATTTAGCTCAGCCAGATGGATGTTCACCAATTGTTGAGGCATTTGAGCAGGGTACATATCATGTCAAACCTGTTAAGCCTGAAACAATAGCTAAATCGTTAGCTATTGGTAATCCAGCTGATGGGTTTTATGCGCTTAAAACTATAGCTGAAACTAAAGGTAATGCTGTGAGAGTTCCAGAACCCGAAGTAGCCGAGTGTATGAAACTGCTTGCTGAAACAGAAGGTATCTTTACTGAAACAGCTGGAGGAGTTGTAATATCAGCTTTAAGGTCGCTTGCTAAAAGAGGTATAATTTCAGCTGATGAGGTGGTGGTAGCTTTTGTAACAGGTAACGGTCTTAAAACGGTAGAAGTGATCGAAGATGCTGCTGACCCAGTGTTTACGAATCCAGATTATAAATCGTTTCAAGACGCTCTTAATGTTTGGAATAAAAGGAGCTTATAATGCCTATTAAAAGAGTAAAATTCACTTACGAACAAGAGATGATAAAAGAACCAATTATTTCGATGTTGAGCAAAGATTTTGATCTTGTAACAAACATTAGAAGAGCCGATGTTAGGGAAGATATGGGATGGGTTGTACTAGAAATAGAGGGAGACGAGAACGAAATACAGAAAGCTTTAGATTGGGTTGCTACCAAGTGTGTCCGTGTAGACCCAATCTCTGGTGATGTAGTCGAAGGTTAATATTAGAGGTTTTATAAAATATGAGTATTGATGTTAGGATTCCAGCCCCGTTACGTAGAATCACAAATGGAGCAGATAAAGTAAGCGTTGAAGCAGAAAGCCTGGCTGCTGTCGTGGAGGCTTTAAACGAAGCTTATCCAGGTATCAAAGATAGGCTATGTGACGAATCAGGTTCGTTAAGAAATTTTGTTAATGTTTATATCAATGGGGAAGACGTTAGATTTTTGGATGGCCTGGATACCGCTACTAACTCTGGAGATGAGATTTCCATTGTGCCTGCTGTGGCTGGTGGATATTAAACTCTTATTTCTAAAAGTTCCCTTTTTTAATATCTAACCATTTTTGTTTTTGATCAATTCTAAGTTTTTCGTTGGTCGGACGATATTCGTTTAAAAAGCAATTTTTAAACTCATTAAATTCTCCGAGTTTAATTGAGTTTCTGATTTTGGCCATCAAATTAGTGATGAAATGCAAGTTGTGTATTGATGCTAGTCGGTAACTCAGTAGTTCCTTACTTCGGAACAGATGACTTAAATAGCTCGCCGTAAAATTCACACATGTATAACAATCGCATCTTAAATCTACAGGTTGATTCAGGTTTCTATACTTTTTACCGACTATATTAATTTTCCCTTTAGAAGTGAATAAGCTTCCGTTTCTAGCCACTCTTGTAGGCAAAACACAATCGAACATATCTATCCCAACAGCGACACATTCGACTAGGTCTTCCGGCGATCCAACTCCCATCAAATACCTTGGTTTATCTTCTGGCAACAACTCGGTAGTAAAGGAAGTAATGTCATACATTTTTGATTTTGTTTCTCCTACACTTAATCCTCCAATTGAATATCCTTCGAAATTTAAGCTAGTAATTTGCTTGGCTGACAATTCTCTTAGTGTTTTTTCAGTTCCTCCCTGGACAATACCAAAAAGAGCATATTCATTGGTTCTTTTTGAGTGAAGTGATCGTTCTGCCCATAAAGTGGTTCTTTCTACGGCTGTTTTTAACGTATCAAATTCGTTGGGAAGTTCAACACACCAGTCTAAAGGCATCACAATATCTGAACCTAAAGATTCTTGATAATCAATTACTTTTTCTGGAGTGAACATATGCGTTGAACCATCTAGATGTGATGTAAACTCGATTCCAGCTTCATCCGTTCTCATTAACCTACCTAGGCTAAAGCCCTGGAAGCCACCTGAGTCCGTTAAAATCGGTCCGTCCCAACCCATGAATTTTCCTAATCCACCCAAATCTTTGATTAATTCAACACCTGGTCTTAGATATAGATGATAGGTGTTTCCAAGAATAATTTGTGCATTTAGTTTAGATAAGTCATTGGGATCTAGAGATTTAACACTAGCCTGGGTGCCTACTGGCATAAATACAGGAGTATCTATCATTCCTTTTGCGGTATGAATAGATCCTCTTCTAGCTCGTCCATCTGTGGCTTCTAACTTAAAAATCAAGTTATTAGATCTTTCTTAGTTTATAAATTAAGCTGAACTGACGTTTTTAAGAGCTTGCGTTATTTCAAGATCGGTCACTTCCGAATTCGTTGTGGCTGATCCAATGCCCTTTAATAACACCCAATGAATCTTACCTTTGGAACGTTTTTTATCAGACACAATTCTAGTCTTTATATCGTCAATATTTATATTTTTAAATTTAACGGGTAAATCAAATGTTTTTAATAATGATTCTTGTCTTGCTAGCTCATCAATACTTAATAGGTTTTTAGCTACAGAAATATGGCCTGCTGCCATCATACCGATACTCACAGCTTCTCCGTGGAGGTATGATGAATATTTGGTAATAGATTCAATAGCGTGTCCAATCGTATGACCATAATTAAGTAATATCCGTTTTCCAAGTTTCTCAAACTCGTCTTCCGTGACCTTTTCTGCCTTTATAGCTATGCTGTGTTTTATTAACTTTGTGGTGATATCTAAGTCTAGTTTTTTTAGATCTGAGGCATTCTGTTCAAAATGTTCTAGTAATGATTTATCAAGTGCTAGGCCATGTTTTAAGCCTTCTGCCCAGCCTTCAGTTAGAATTCTTTTTGGAAGTGTTACAAGAGTATTTGTGTCTACTAATACAAATTTAGGTTGATGAAAACTACCGACTAAGTTCTTGCCTTGTATAAGATCAACACCGGTTTTCCCTCCAATTGAGGAATCCATCATGGCAAGAAGAGTCGTTGGAACATGCACAACTGGCATTCCTCTAAGATAGGTTGCCGCAACAAAACCGGCCAAATCTCCGACAACGCCACCACCAACTGCAATAATCACATGATTTCTCTCTGCTTTACGCTCCGCAAGCCACTTATAAATTAATTCCACTGTAGATAAATTTTTATGCTCTTCTCCTGGCTCCATAGTAAAAGAGTGAGACTTTACTCCGCTGGATTCCATAGATTTTTGTACTTCACGTGCATATATACTCGCACCTTGGTCTGTAATTATGTAGCCAACCGATGGACTAACGAGTTTCTTTAATCTGGCTCCTATTGTTCCTAAGTTCCCTTGAGATACCCAGATAGGATATTCTCCGTTTTTTGTGTCCACCAAACTGGATAATTCTTTAGGGGCGATTTTCGAAACTTGTGTATTTCTTGCTTGATTAATCAATTTTATTGCTCTGATGATTTCGTTAGCAGTAGTCTTTGGGGATAGCTTATCTGTATGTATTGTCCAGTCCGCTTTTGAATATAGATACTGGCGATTTGATTTTAGCTTTAAAACAGAGTCTGATGATAAATCATCATTAATCATTGGACGGATTTCTGAAGAAGCATCCTGTTTCAACCGATTAATAATCGTCTCTACGTTAGCTTCTAAACATATTGTAAAGCCGCAATTGGCCATTACCGATTGGTTTCTGTTATCAGTTAATATTCCACCGCCCGTGGATATTATCAAGTTTTCACCATTTACTGTTTCCACAAGCTTCTTGTGTTCCAGGTTCCTGAATGTTGATTCTCCATGGCTTGCAAAAATTTGGCTAATATCTTGACCGGATTCCATGCTAATTTCTTCGTCTATATCCACAAACTTCCACCCAAGAAGTTCAGCAACCAAGCTACCCACGGTGGTTTTGCCAGTTCCCGAAAATCCAGTTAGAAAAACAATATTTTTATTCATGATCTTAAAGCCTTTTGCGCAGCATCATACATAATAGTTTCAGGCGCAAGTGTTTTTGTCCATAATTCAAATGCTTCTACACCTTGATACACAAGCATGTCCAGGCCTCCGATTGTTGGGGCTTGTTTAAGTTTAGCCGCCTTAATCAATGGGGTCTCAATTGGGTTATAGACTATATCATTTATTATGGCATTCTGTGGTATTAAATCAGGGGGTATTGGAGAATGCTGAGGGTCTGGTCCATTTTTCATTCCTATTGATGTAGTGTTTACTATGAGATCTACATTACTTAAAGGAGCTACCAAGGTTTGCTTGTCTAATTTAATTGAATTTATCTTCAGCCCATTTCGTTCCAAGCGTTGAGCCAATTCTTCTGCGCGAGTGATTGTCCTATTAGCTATGGTAAGTTGACTAATACCTTCCTGGATTAATGAATATGCTATAGCCTTGGCTGCACCGCCCGCCCCGATTATAAGCACTTTTTTATCGCTTGGCTCGAAACCATATTTTGTTTTCAATGCTCTTATAAAACCAGAACCGTCAGTATTGTGTCCAACGAGCACATTGTCGCGGTTAACGATACAATTTATTGCTCCAATTAGGCGCGCTGATTCGGTTATTTCATCAACTAAATCTAAACATTTTTCTTTGTATGGAATAGTAACTGAGGCGCCTATGAAGTTACTATCCCTGATTGTTTCAAAGAATGAATTAAGATCATCTGCAGTCACCTCCCATCGATGGAAAGTTGCTTTGATTTCATGATGATACAGTGCAGCTTGTTGGAATTCGGGAGAAATCGAATGCGAAAGCGGGTACCCAAGTATTCCTATTCGTTTCATGTTGATTCAGCCCCTGTTTATCTTGTCTAAATACCTCTGTAGAATTATTGCCGCTGCATAAGAATCCAAAGGTTTATTTTTTGTTGGCAGTTTTTGTCGATTAAAACTTAGTATATTTTCAGCTTCTTTAGAAGATAATCTTTCATCCTCAGCTTGTACAGGTATTGAGGTATTATCAGATAAAAGCTTTACGAAATCAGACGCTTTATTTGCTTGAAATCCCTTTTCACCGGACATAAGTAACGGCAGGCCGATTATGATTTTCTGCGCTTCGCATTCGTTCGCAAATTCCACTATATTTTGGATGTCTTTGTCGATATTTACAGATGGTATGGTTTTAATTGGACTAGCAATTAATCCTAGAGGATCACTTTTAGACAATCCAATACGTTTATCTCCAAGGTCAACCCCAATAAAGACCCGAGAGACATTACTCATGTTCTACTAGCTCTTAATGCTGGATTCAACTATCTCAGGCACTTTACTAAGCGCTTCATCTAATTTTTCAGCTAATTTACCTCCCGCCTGAGCAACGTCGGGCCTACCACCGCCACCACCTTGCATAACTTTAGCTGAAGTTTTAGCAATTTTTGAAGCATCAAGTCCTTTTGAGATCAAGTCTTTTGTAACCATAGCTACTAATTGAGGTCGATCATTAATAACAGTGCCAACCACAACGATACCGCTACCCAATTTATCCCTAAGCCAGTCTCCGATATTTCTTAGAGTATCCTGATCTGGCGCCTCAACTCTCTGAGATAATACTGATATGCCTCCTATAGTTTGTGTTTTTTCTAGTAAACCAGCTACAGAATTCAATGCTGACCTTCGCTCCGATTCTTCAGAGCGCCGTTTTAATTGATTATTTTCCTCTACAAGTTTTTCTATACGAGACTCAATTTCTGTTGAGGATGCTTGCAATAATTGTGAAACTTTCTCTTGTCGCTGCAAAATGTCCCAGGCCATTCTTTCTGACTCTCGACCACTTACCGCCTCAAGTCTCCTAATTCCCGAACCAATACTTTGTTCAGACAAGATATACATTGATCCAATTTCCCCAGTTGACTTAACATGAGTGCCTCCACAAACTTCGAAACTGAAAGTTGCTCCGTTAGCTATTTCTACTAGCCTAACTTTTTGTTCGTACTTGTCTCCGAAAAAAGCTAAAGCTCCGCGCTCAATAGCTTTAGTATATTCATCTTCACTTGATTGTACTCTCGCGTTTGCTCGAATTTTTTCGTTAACTAGTTTTTGTACGAGTTTCATTTCTTTTAATGTAACTGCTTGTGGATGAGTAAAATCAAATCGTAATTTATCCGATGCGACATATGAACCCGCCTGGCGGACATGGGTGCCAAGAACTTGCCTAAGTGCAGCATGAACTAAGTGAGTGCTCGTATGATTCCTAGCGGTATCTTCTCTTCGAACTGGATGTACATAAGCTCCTACTTTCTCACCTAATGTAAATTCACCTTGTTTAACCTTGCCAAAATGAACAATTAATCCAGGCATGACGGTTTGAGTGTCATTTATCTCAATTTCACCATTATCTCCAGAAATTTGCCCACCATCCCCAACTTGACCTCCACCTTCTGGGTAGAAAGGAGTTTCTCGCATCACTATTTCTATAGACTCTCCCTCTTTAACTGTAGATACCTTGGTATCATTAGATATTAGTCCTACAATCACCGTGTCAGCAGCTAGCTGTTTATAACCTAAGAATTGAGTAGATCCTACTGAGAGACTTTCATAAACTTTAATTTTAGACCTGTCGTCATCAAATTTACCCGAAGCCCTTCCTCGCTTTTTCTGACTTTCCATCTCTGAATTGAATGATTCAACATCAACTGATACATTTTTTTCACTAGCGATTTCTAACGTTATTTCTAATGGAAACCCGTATGTGTCCCATAGCTTGAATGCCAATTCACCAGATAAGTTGGTCTTGTTTTTAATAGATATTTCCAAAGCCTCATCAAGTATGAGATATCCTTGTTGGAATACGTTGGTAAAACGTTTTTCTTCAAGAGACAGAACTGTTTTAATAAAATTCTCATGAAGATTTAGCTCTGGATAAACGGATTTCATCTTATTAATAACAATATCAGCTATTGGCCCTAGAAAGCCTTCTTCTAAGCCAAGAACTCTTCCAAATCGTATAGCTCTTCTGATTATTCTTCGTAGTACGTAGCCTCTATCTTCATTTCCAGGAACTACACCATCTGCTATTAAGAACACAGCACTACGAGCATGTTCAGATACAACTCTAAAAGCTATGTCGATTGCACCACTGTCTCCATAATTTTTACCGGAAAGATCAGATACTTTAGCCAATATTGGTTCAAAAAGATCTGTATCATATATGTCTTTAGCATCTTGAAGAATTACGGTTAGCCGTTCAAGTCCCATTCCCGTGTCTACACTTGGAGCTGGCAGAGGTTCACGAGTGCCATCCAATTTATGATAGAACTGCATAAATACCAAATTCCAAAGCTCCACATAACGCTTACAAGTTTCTTTTGAATTTGGCATATTATTTGTGCAGTTTGGTGCACAATTTTTGTTCCCACAACTCAGTTTGGGCCCGAAATCATAATGCAGCTCACTACATGGTCCACATGGGCCTTCCTCCCCCGCTGGCCCCCACCAGTTATCATCATCTCCAAAACGGAAAATACGATCTTTTGGAATGCCAGCCTCAATCCAAAGACTTTCTGCTTCGTCATCAGTTGTATGTATCGTGATTGCAAATTTATCTTTTTCTAGACCCATTTTTTCAGATAGGCAGTTTAAACCGTGCTTGATAGCATCTTTTTTGAAGTAATCTCCAATACTGAAGTTTCCTAACATTTCGAAGAAAGTTAGATGTGTGGAATCTCCTACTTCATCAATATCTACAGTCCGAAAAGACTTTTGGGATGATGTCAGTCTTGGATGAGGAGGAGTGGATTCACCCGAGAAATATGGCTTAAATTGACCCATGCCTGCCGTAGTTAGAAGTAGGGTAGGATCCCCAACAGGGATTAAAGAAGCACTAGCCATTCTCATATGGTCTTGTTCTTCAAAATATGAAAGGAAAGATTCTCTTATTTTTTCACTGGTAATCATTTTAAATAAAGCAGTTACATGGTAGCCATAAGAAGCCTAATCGATGTAAGTTGGTTAAGTTTATTAGCTGCCTTTAGTATTAGATAAAGTACGTTAATTATATGGGTTCCAATTATATGAAACAATTTAAATTTCGACACAAGTCATAGATCTTCAAGATTCTTAATCTTATTCAGGCGTCTTATATATTTTTCTTCTGGCACAAAGTTAGCTTTTATAAAAACAGTGACAATATCTCGAGCGAGCTCTATTCCGATCACTCTGGATCCAATACATATAACATTCATATCATCGTGCTCAACACCTTGATGAGCAGAATAAGTGTCATGACAGACTGAAGCTCTTACGGATTGAATTTTGTTTGCAGTAATTGCTGCTCCCACCCCGCTGCCACAAAGCATAATGCCTTTTTGGGCTTTTCCTGAAGCGACCGCTTCAGCGACCGCTTTGGCATAGTCCGGGTAGTCATCTAGGGGATCAATGGCATGTGCGCCAACATCTAATACTTCATGATCTAAATCACTAATTAATTGAGAAAGATCTTCCTTTAAGGGAAATCCGCCGTGATCAGCTCCGATAACTACTATCATGTTTATTCTCTTTCATATATTAAATTTTACAAAAATGTGAAAGTTACAATTATGTTCACCACACATTGTAATTGATAAGAAGTTTATATTCTTGGAAACCATATAAAAGTTAATGAGTAGAAAAATGTATCCAGGATTCAGATATTACTGAGCAGTATATCCGCCATCGACCAATAATGAAGTTCCAGTAACAAACGATGATTCATCGGATGCTAAAAACAAAGCACAATATGCAATTTCCTTTGCTTGAGCAAGTCTACCAATAGGATGTAAGTCAATAATTTTTTTTACAAGCTTTGTGTCTGAGGTTAATGCCTCTGTAAACGGCGTTTCTGCAAACCCTGGGTTTAGGCAATTGACTCTAATGTTTTTTGGTGCTAATTCGACTGCTAAATTTTTAGTAAGCATTAAAACACCACCTTTAGATGGGTTATACGCTGAAAACCCATTGCTCATCGATGAATGATAGGCGACCTCACCCATTATTGAAGACAAATTTACAATAGATCCACCTCCATTTTCTTGCATTGTGTGTACTACATTTTTGCAAGTGAGATATGTCCCTTTGAGGTTTACATCGATAATGCGGTCCCAAACTTCTTCGGATGATTTATTTTCTAATGAGGGTAGTCTAGGATTTAACCCAGCACTGTTTACCAAAATCGATATAGGCCCGTACTTTCCAGTTGCTTGTGAGAATGCTTTTTTGATATCTAGATCACGTGTTACATCTAATTGCACACCTAAAGAATCGATACCTGAAGAATTAAGTTGATTAGATGTTTTTAAAGCTGCATCCTTATCAATATCAGCCACGATTATTTTTGCGCCGTGTTCTCCAAATAAAAAAGCAGTAGCCTCACCGATTCCAGATGCGCCTCCGGTAATGAAGGCGACTTTACCTTTCAATCTTTCAGTCATAATTTACTATCCCACAATCTAAAATCGATTAAGTTTTTATGATAGTTAATCTGACACTTCAATAATGACCTCGATTTCTACAGGTATGTTTCCTGGTAGATTTGCCATACCAACCGCTGATCTAGCGTGTTTACCATTATCTCCGAATACTTCGGTCATTAAGTCAGAACATCCATTTGCAACCTGGGGGTGTTCAGTGAAATCTGCTGTGGAATTAACCATTGATAGAAGTTTTACTACTCGTTTCACTTTGGTGAAATCTCCATCCAAAGCTTCTTTAATTCTAGCGAGCATGTTGATTCCAACTAGCCTAGCAGCCTCATAGCCTTGCTCAGTATCAAGATCTTGACCTAGTTTTCCATTAGGTACTGATCCGTCCGGCCGGTTTGCTGGACCTAGTCCTGAGAGGTATAGAAGGTTGCCAGTTCTAACACTAGGCACGTAATTTGCTACTGGAGATTGTGCCTCCGGAAGTGTTATTCCTAATTTTGCTATTCTGTCATCGATATTACCCATATCTACTCCTAACTAATATTTTAAAATTTACTATAGTGTGACTTTATTTACTCAAAGGTTAATATTTTTGCTGGATTATTTGTAACAATATTATCTATCTCTTCTTTGGAAAATCCTTTTTGTTTCATACGAGGAATTATGTTTTGTAAAATATGATGGTACCCATGACCTCCATATTTAACTAGCCTATGTTTGGTGCATATGTCTTGTGCAACTAAAACTTTTTCACCAAAACCCTCATTCATTAATAACTGTATTTTTTCTAAACGTTGTTCATCATTTGGCATATATGAACCCGGTAATGGATAGTGGGATGACTCGTTTCCAAATAAGTCGTATTCCATGTAGCATCCACTTTTTGCTATTTCTATAGTTGTGTCGTCACTAAAAACAGTTCTATCTAAATGGCCCATGATGACTCTTTCTAAATTAGCACCTGCCTCCGCCAAAATTTCTAGAATTTCATTTGGTGCTGATTCGTCTCTTCCAGGATGAATCAAAATAGGAGCTCCAGTTTCACTTTGAGCAGTTGCAGCGGCTCTCAGAACTTTACGTTCATTATCTGTTAAGGGCCATGAACGGCCAATTTCACCAATAATTCCTGCCTTTACATTGGTATCATTTATTCCTTCGGTTATTTCTTTAATCATCTGTCTTGATAAATCAGTTTCGGTTCTCGAATCCATATCCTCTGGATGTACTTGATCTATGTACCATCCTGCTCCCATTATGACGTTCACGTTTGTTGCTCTGGCTAATCTAGAAAGTGCTAAGGGATCTCGGCCAATCCCAATCGTGGTTGCATCTACAATGGTTCCTCCACCTTCTCTTTTGTAATACATAGCTTCTTGTAACGCAGTTTTTTCTTCAATTAATAGCAGATTATCTAAGTTAGAAGTCCAGTTATATCTAATCCAACCAAGGTTTTCCATGGAAAGCTTTTGATGAGCTAGGAATTTTTGGGAAGCTTCGGAAGGTTCTATAAACATAGTGCTGAAATCAATTAATAAGTGCTCATGAGTCATAGTTGGTCCCAGTGTTTTTGGATCAACGGGACCGATAACTGTTTGTGCAAGTCCGGAAAGTTCTGATTTAGGCAATAGTCTCCTCCGATTTATCTGCGTCTTTATTAACCTTAAAGTGGAAAGGCTAGCAATCTAGCTTATTGTCGTCAATAGCCTTGGTTAAAATTGATTAATTACTTTTTATTATTACCGAGCTTTAGTGTTTGATCGACTATATCAAGCCCGATTGATTCGCTCCATGCGGCAAGAAGTTGAGCTGTGACCGGTCCTGGTATTTGATCGGTAATCTCTCTTTTATCAATCTTAGAAATTGGGATTAAGCAAAAAGGAGTGGATGTAAAAAACGCTTCGTCTGCAGTATAAAGATCGTAAGGCTGTAAATCTTCTTCAATTACATCAATTCCCAGATTAGTAGCTGTCTCAATAATGGCCTTACGCGATATACCTTGCAGAATGGCTGTGTCTTTTGGAGTTTTAACGACCCCATCTTTCACAATCATAATATTTGCGCCCACACTTTCAGCAATATTTCCATCCATGTCCAACATTATTGGAAAAGCTTTAGGGTCAACATCGGTAGCATCAATGTCTGCCATAACATAACTTAGTCTAGAGAAATGTTTTACTTTTGGGTCTAATTGTTCGGAACTAAAACTTCTAGCTTTTGAAATCACGCCGTGAGCTCCTTGCTTATGCATCAAGCTGTAGAAATCAAAATCAATTAGATCAATAAATATAGATATGCTTGATTTGTTATCGACGTCTTTCAACCTATACCCAACCCCTCTAGTTATTATCGGGGAAATCATGTAGTCATCACCATTTTCAGATCTTAGCGGTTCATTATGATCAATAACTTCTAAGATTAAATTTGCTATTTCTGTTATGGATAGTCCTGGATTAATTCTGACATAATGAAGAGAGCGTTCGAGACGGTCCATGTGATCATCTAGTCTATACACTTTGCCATCAAATGTTCTCAAAGTGTCATATACGAGGTCAGACAACTTAAAACCTCTATCCAGCATACTGATTTTAGCCTGACTTCTAGGGTAATATTTGCCATTTAACCAAATTTCATATTCTTTCATCATAAACACTCTATTCCATGCCGATTGTATCGTTAAGTTTTACGAATCCAGAATCAATTACTTTAGCCAAAATTCCTCTATGTCCTTTAATCGCTTCGCTAAGTCCGGGCTTTTTTATGTCTAAGCTTTTACAAGGTTCGCAGTCGCCAGTCACTTCTAATCGTACTGAATTTCCTAAAGCTAACATATCACCTGGAGACAACTTGCTTAATTGTAGATTCTTTGTGGTCACGTTTTCTCTAGTTATATCAGGGGTTATATCAAATAGTTTTTGGGTTTCGCTGTCCATCAGTAATACCTGTCGATTTTCTGATTTGCCGGCATGTGACTCTCCAGATATTCCTAATCCTTTTATAAATTCTAATTCTGGTACACGAGACACAGGATCACCTTTTTGTGTACTTATTTGCAGGTTGATAATTGTGCCTGAATTGATCTGATTCATTATGTAAGACCTCTCTTGCTGTTACGATCTTGTATGTATTGATTTAGAAGTTTTGTGTATGTTTAAAATCTGAAATAGTATTATAGTGAAAAAAAATAATTAATGTTTGTATTTGCAGGCTGAACATGTGAGGATGCATAAATGAGCGACGAAATTAAACTGGGACAGAATCAATACACTTATTTGAATCTTATAAATTGGCCGAAATTGCCTGAAGGCATTGGTTGGCATGAAGTTGCTGGTGTTGCTGTAGGTTCTGATGAGTTAATTTATATTTTTTCCAGGGGTGATTACCCGATTCTAGTCTTAGATAAAGATGGGAATTATGTAAAAACTTGGGGTCAAGGAATCTTTACGTCAGCGCATGCAATAACACCTGGACCAGAAAACACATTTTATTGCACGGATCATTTTGATCATACTATTAGGTGGATGACATCAGACGGAGAAATAAAATTGACTCTAGGAACTCAAGACAAGCCCTCAGCCATACACGGCGGCAAGCCTTTTAATAAACCAACTGATGTTGCCGTAGATAAAAACACTGGAGATATTTTTGTAAGCGATGGGTACATGAACTCAGCCATCCATAGATTTTCTCATGAAGGCGATCATATTTTAAGTTGGGGTAGCCCTGGAGTTGATCCAGGGGAATTTTCATTACCACATAACATCGCAATTGATGATGGTGGATACATTTATGTAGCTGATCGTGAAAACCATAGAATTCAAGTTTTTAGTCAAGATGGGGTGTTTCAACATGAGTACACAAATGTACACCGACCATGTGCTCTTAGAATTGGCCCTGATGGTTTAATGTATGTGGGAGAGCTTGGTTTTCAAGGAACAGTTAGTCAACTAGTACCAAATATTGGGCCCAGGGTTAGCATTATTGACCGCTCTGGCAAAAGACTGTCGAAAGTTGGTGAACACGGATTTGGTAAACAACCTGGTCAAATGATTGCGCCACATGGGATAGCTATAGATAACGATGGCAGTATATATCTTGGAGAAGTGTCTAAGACAGCAGGAAAATCATGGCTAGATTCGATGGAAAATGTTGTTAGCTTCAGAAAGTTGCAACCGATCGGCTAACTGTTAGGGTAAGGTTTCTTCTGGAAACTCATAAGAGTCAATTGGTAATACGAATGTTTCAACTACGTCTGACTCCAATATAAATACATCAGCCTTATTAGTATTTTTAACAAAATATGTTCCGTCATTATTATTTACGAATAACACACGCTGCGTAGGGATTTGTGATCCATCTCTGGTTTTAATTAGAATAGATGCATCTGGTATATCAAAGTTAATACTATCTATTTGCTCTTTTGAAGCGAAGTCAGACCCCACTAAACCATTCACAGCTCGAAGCAAGGTTTCTGACGTATATGGATTTGCATATTCGTTTCCTTCAGGAAGTACAAGAAACGGCGTCCAAACACCATTGGTTTGCCCGTTAAGATCTACGCTAAAAAATTCGTTGTTTTGCTTGGGATACCTAATTGTTACGAGAGTTATTTCCTCTCTTGCAATACTTACTATGACGGGATTACGCCAGCTGTTTGGGGAAGGATTAAAAATATTTTCGTATTGACATGGAACAGTATAGACGTAATCGTTTCCAGCTCTTCTTATAAAACAATGCCGAATATCAGAAGACCAACCACTACCTACTGTGAATTTCTCCTGTACTGATGCCCCAAGCATAAATATAATTTCTATACCGGTTTGGTCATCAATTAGCATTTTTTTGTGACTGTCAGGGTTTGTTGATATTAATTGCGCCCCTTCAAATCTTGAAACCATTTCCCACATACGGTCCAAATATGGTTGAAAAGCAATTTGCGAACCGGCCTCGGTTTTTACTGACCAGTCATCACCTAACCGACTTAATTTAGTAGTACCTTCCGGAGAGTCAGGGCCAAATTCTGTTGTTCGTATAGTAATGCTATCAATAACGTCGCTATGTAAAGGTAATAATCCAGTTAACGTCTCATTATTGTTACCAGTTGTAACTAATTTAATAATAACGCCAGCGACACCTAGTATAATCAGAGCTAGTAATACATATCCGACCTCACGCCCTTTCATTAGTCCTCCTTCCTATCAGCCCAGACTTTTTGAGTAAACTGGCGCCGCCTAATAAATCGAATTCCACCTATCAATATTATTATGACAGGAACACCGACTATATTTGCGTATTGAACAAAGTTTTTTAGCGCGTCAGAACGGAATAACAATGTGCGAGATGTTATGACCTTGGACCTAATGCTTGCCAACGCCTCTTCTTGTGCGAGCCAGTCAATCCAATTTAAAGCTAATATCAAATTGTTCTGGTATCGTGCTGCTACATTATCAGTTAACCAGTCGGAATCTCCTACCACAACTAAACGAAATTGTTTTTCAGTTGACGATCTAGGACTATACGCTTGCCCTTCGAGTCCTACTGCTAGTAATTGTTTATCTGTATCACTATTGATGAATTCGTACTCTTTTAGATCTTGTCTAGGGCTAATATCCTGATAATCCCAATTTATAAAACCGAAATCGGTAGTTTGGAGTAGCGGTATATATTGCTCTACATAATTAATTTTTGGATTTTCTTGTAATTCGATTGATCCAGCCCATGTTAAAGTGGCACCTTCACCCGCCGCTCCTATTTTTGATGCCGCTGTTTGAGCGTTAATCCAATACGGATACGGTAATAGAACATTACCACCTTGGGTAGTAAAGGATAAATTACGATGAGACTCAGTGTCTACGACAATGTTTTCGTGTACAAATGCTCCATAATCAAGAATAAAGTCATTGAAATTGTTTGGGTTAGGTAGGGCAATAAATCGGGCTGTGTCAGTGACGGTACTGTCAATGAGCACCAGCGCTTTTCCTCCTTTAGACAAAAAGTCATGAAGTGCATCCTTTTCTAAGCTGCTAACAGGCTCGGTTGGTCCCGCTATTACTATAATATCCAAGGCAGATAGGTCTAGATTGCCATCGGCATTAACTGATACGTCTGTTAAGTTATACTGTTCTTCCAGCTGCAGTGAAAACCATTGGAATTGAGTGGCACGATCTTTTTCTCCATGACCAGTCAAAAATCCAATAGTCTTTTTATCTGTTCGAACCATTTTATTGGCTAATGTAGCGATCTGATATTCTAGTCCGTCTACTGTGTCAATAAACGGAATTATTTCACGACTATTAGTGTAGCTAACGGTTATACCTAAGTACCCATCTTTTACCTGATACCCATCTTGTGATTCTATGTTGAACTGTTGTTTAGGAATTCCTGCAAGCATGGCAGCTTCAGCAGAAATATCGTTTTTGTCTGCAGTATGAGTAACTACTCTAACCATGTCTGATTTCGCATCCAATCCATCCAGAAAACCTTGAATTTCTCTAGTAGCGCCTGCTATTTGTACTGGAGGGTCGCTTGATACATATAAATTGATAGTTAGTAGATCGTCTAGATTTTTAACAAGATCTTCAGTTGCTGGGCTTAAAGTGTAAACTCTGTCTTCAGTCATGTCCCAACGTCCAGCAATTGAATTTCCAAACCATCCTGCTAAGATACTTGCAATTACTAAACCAGCTACTCCTAATCGAAGATTTTTATATAGCTGTGTCGAATGACTAAGTGTTCTGCTACGTAGACTCAAGTATGTTCCTGATAAAAATAAAGCTGTTAATGCAATGAAATAGATGACATCTCTAAGTGCAATTACTCCCTTCGCCATATTTCCAAAGTGAGTTAATGGGCTGAGGTCTTGTAGTAATACTGCAACTGAGGAAGGCACTGTGAGAGTTACAAATGATAATCCAATAACGATTAAAACTATGTTTATAAATAAAGCCAGAATAAATGCAACAATTTGATTTCTGGTTAAGCTAGATCCAAACATTCCAATTGCTACCAAAGAGCCCGCGAAAAACACTGATCCAATATATTGAGCGGCGATTGCACCAGTATCCATATTTCCAGACGTTTCAAGAAGTAGCGGTATGCCGATTGTAAGGATTATTCCAGTTGAAACAAATGTCAGGCCGGAGGCGAATTTTGAGCCAAGTACAGTCCAACTACGTAGAGGTTGTGTTAATAGTAACTCCAGAGTTCCGTCTCTCAACTCCTCTGCAAATAGCCGCATAGTAGCTGCGGGTATAAATATAGCCAAAATAAATGGAAGGGCATCAAATAGAGCTCTAAGAGAAGCGTCTTGGCTTCCTGCAGCTAGCGCAGTCCTAAAAAACAACCAAGAAATTACACCAACAAAAATCACTAGTAAAACATATCCAGTAGGTTGGTCGAAGTACCCTTTTAGATCTTTGCGGAGAAGAGCGAAGAATGTGTTCATTAATTAGCTCTCAATTTCTTTCGATGATGCTTGGAGGTCATCAATTGTATTTGAGGCTTGTGTTTGGGTAAGTGCCTGGAATACGTCTTGCAGTTTTAATTCGGATTCTCTCAATTCCCATAAAATCCAATTTTGATCCTTTGCCATTTTAAATATATCGGGTCTTGGGTCATCCTCACTGTCAAAAGTTAATATAAATCTTTTACGATCTCCAATTCCATCTTCACGCTCTAAGTCAGTAATATGTTTTAGTTTCTTCAATGATTTTTCGACTGATCTACCCTGGACTTCTACAACTACCGATTGTGAACTTCTAACACGTCTCGAAATGGTGCTAACTGGGTCATCAGCAATAAGTTTTCCACGATTAATCACTAAAAGACGGTCGCATGTTCCTTCAATTTCACCTAATACATGTGTGCTGAGCAATACAGTTCTATCCTTGCCCAATGATCTAATGAGATCACGCATCGATATTCTTTGATTTGGGTCTAAACCTTCGGTAGGTTCATCCATGATTAAAATTTCAGGTCTATGTAGTATTGCGCCGGCAAGTCCGGTTCTTTGCCTGTAACCTTTAGACAAGAAACTGACAGGCAAGTAATAGACTTCCGTGAGTCTGACTTCCTCAACGGCTAATTCAATATTTCGTCTTTTTTCTTTTCCTATTAAACCTCGGAGTTCAGCAACGAAACTTAGATATTCATGAACTAATAAGTCACCGTAAAGAGGGTTGTTTTCAGGAAGATACCCAATCTTTTTTCTAGTTTCAATGTCAGCTTCTTGAGTGTCCATTCCAGATATTTTCACCTTTCCAATATCAGGTGTGTAATATGAGGTTAACATTCTCATTGTAGTTGTTTTGCCGGCTCCATTTGGTCCCAGAAATCCGACAACCTCCCCTCTTTTAATTTGGAACGAAATGTTATCTACAGCTTTTCTGTTACCAAAAATTTTTGAAGCTTGATCAGCCTCAATTGTGAGATTACCATTTGAGTTTTCGTTGGTGACGACTTGTGGCTTTATCATAGGTGTTTTGTGTTTACTTTTATGATTAAACTTAGAATCCCATACCAGGCATACCACCAGGCATACCACCAGGCATACCACCAGGCATACCACCAGGCATACCACCAGGCATACCACCAGGCATACCACCAGGCATA
>MDTE01167173.1_pt1 | contig 46068 bp, 18 predicted proteins | sample 811231 | NCBI WGS metagenome assembly MDTE01 (sample SAMN05326651, study PRJNA326480) | marine metagenome | isolation source: seawater | place: Indian Ocean: Red Sea | collected 2010 | reverse complement strand
GGTCATTCAAGCTACTGTATTTTTGGTCGATTGGCTGTCCGCCACACAGGCCTTGCAAAATGAGGTTGGCTTACGCCTCCACATCCTCCCGCTGAAAGCATCTTTCGGTTTGATCTTGTGGCATCCCGCGCATGTTTTGCAGGCCGATTTTTCAGTCTTCTTCAGCGTACCAGGATCGACATTGCGGGTCACCGTCGGATCGGCTGCAGAAGGGTCGGCCATGACGCGTGCTCGCGCGCTCGCCGTTGCCGCCGACGAGGACGACGAGGACGACGAGGACGACGAGGAGGACGAGGACGACGAGTTTGCGGAGCTCGGGGACGACTCCGACGAGGACGACGACGGCCCCTTGGAGCAGGATTTCTCCGGCGACGAGTCCGGGTCGGAGTCGGAGTCCGATGAGGAGACGCTCCTCCCCATCGAGAAAAAGGCGAGGAAGGAAGACGCGCGCCGGAAGCGCGAGGCGGAGGATGCCGCCGCGGAGCAGGTGCTCAACATCGAGGACGAGGACGTGTACGAGCTCTCCGGCGACGAGGACGACCCGGACGCGCCGCCGGATCTGCAGCACGTCCAGGCCAGGATCCAGGAGGTCGTTAGGGTGCTCCAGGACTTCAAATCCAGGCGCGAACCCGGGCGCAGCCGCGGGGAGTACGTCGAGAGGCTCGTCGCCGACCTCGCGACGTACTACGGCTACAACACGTTCCTGATCCAATACTTCCTGGACACCTTCTCTGTCGCGGAGACCATGGAGCTCCTGGAGGCGAACGAGACGCAGAGACCCGTGACGCTGCGTACTAACACGCTGAAGTGCCGCCGCCGCGAGCTCGCCGCGTCGCTTATCAATCGCGGCGTGAACCTGGATCCCATCGGGAAGTGGTCCAAGGTTGGCCTCCTCGTGTACGACTCCCGCGTTCCAATTGGCGCGACGCCAGAGTACATGGCCGGTCATTACATGCTCCAGTCTGCATCTTCGTTCCTTCCGTGCATGGCACTCGCGCCGCAGGACGGCGAGCGCGTCCTCGACGTCGCAGCGGCGCCAGGAGGTAAGACAACCTACCTCGCCGCGTTGATGCGAAACACGGGGATGATCTTCGCGAATGAGTTTCAGAAGAAGCGACTCTCCTCGCTCGTCGCCAATCTCCAGCGCATGGGTTGCACCAACGCGACGGTGTGCAACTACGACGGCAGACAGCTTCCCAAGGTGCTGGGTCACGTGGACAGGGTTTTGCTTGACGCGCCATGCTCGGGCACCGGCGTCATCGCAAAGGACAGCTCCGTCAAGGTTAGCAAGAGCGAGGCTGACATCAACAAGTGCGCACACCTACAGAAGGAGTTGCTGGTCGCGGCGATTGACTGCTGCGACGCCAACTCAAAGACCGGCGGGTACGTCGTCTACTCCACGTGCTCGATCACCGTCGAGGAGAACGAGGCGGTGCTCGACTACATCCTTAAAAAACGCGACGTCAAACTCGTCCCGACCGGCCTGGAGTTTGGCCGACCGGGTTTCACCTCCTACCGCGGCAAGAACTTCCACCCCAGCGTGGAAAAGTCCAGGCGGTTCTACCCGCACGTGCACAACATGGACGGGTTCTTCGTGGCCAAGATTAAGAAACTCTCCAACAAGCTCGGGCCGGCGGGTGCTGAAGATGGCGCCGCCGCCAACGGCTTTGCCAAGGCGACCGGCGACGGATCCGTTTCTGAGGAGGAATACGAGCAGGTGAGCGGCAGCGATGACGAGGGAGGGGAGGGCGGCGACGGCTACGGCGTTGGCGTCGGCGTGGATGACGAGGTGCCGGAGAAGAAGCCCGCGGGTAAGAAGAAGAACGCGCGCGCGAGGATGCTGGAGGAGCTCAAGGCCGAGCTTGAGGCCGAGAAGAAGGCGAAAGAGGAGAAGCGGGGCAAGGAGAAGGAGAAGAAGGAGAAGCCCGTGAAAACAAAGAAAGCGAAAGCCAAGAAGTAGGTTAGCTCGTGTCTTTGATAATCGCACGGGAGTTGCAGTAGGCTCTAATAACTTTACACGTCCGTCCGATCTAATTCTACAAAATAAAGGCGAAGACTTGGCGCTCGTTCGCAGCCCAGGTCGCTGGCCTTTTCGCAATCCTGTTCAACAGGGAACGATGGTAGGCTCGGGTCGCTAAAGGACACGCGCTTCGGCCGCGTGCGGTGCAGCCGAATTCCGGCTTGCTTGTGCGCACGCGGCGTCATAGATGGTGTCCCGCGTTCCCACGCCCCCATGTTCCTCGCTGAAGAACAGATCAACAGTCTCCCTCCATCAGAACACGGTTGGTGACTTACTTAATTGGCAACTTTCGCCTTTGCGGGCGAGTCCACGGCAACCCTGCCCAAGTCTCCCTCCTCCGCCGAGTCAATGGACAAAAATGACGAGGACTCGCTCACCACGTTCTTCTCGCCAAACGTCCACTGGTCGAAACTCTCCCAACCCGGGCGATGATAGAGCCCGTCCTCGGAGCGCTTAGCACCCCTCGGCGGCGGTTTGCGCATGTTCTCCAGTCGCATCTCGTGGTGCTTGAGGCAGCCGTAGCGTCGGCTCCCATCCTCCCCAAACGGTCGATACCCCCGCTTGCAAACGGCGAATCCAAGCTCGGTGCCCCCCGCGGTGCCCGCCTCGCCCTCGCCCCACTTCTTCATCGCCGCCACCACAGCCTCCCCCTGTCGCCCGCTCTTCCCGCCCTGACCCTCGTAGTAGCCGTAGAGCTCGGAGCTCACGCCCTGGACCGGAAAACCGCAGATGAACCCGTATGGCACAGTCTTTGTTCGAGACTGCGTGTACATGGCTCAGCACGAGGGCAGGATCCCGGGATCGTTGTCGTGCACTGGATCCTCGGGGGTGCCCCCGTCGCGCGGGTTCTCGAGGTCCATGGTCCGTCGCGAGCGGCTCGTTCGCATGGGGGCGCAGTTGAACTCGGCATGGAGGCGCCTGGCGATCTCCTCATCCGTCTCCTCCTTCGGTTCTCCGTCGTCCGACTTTTGGGCTGTCTTCTCCGAGGCCTTGGGCGTCCTGGGTTTGGGCTTGGTCGTTGGTTTGTTGGGCTTGGGGGACTTAGCGCGGTCCGAGCCGTCGTCGGACCTCTCCTTCTTGATGTTTGGCGGCGACGTGGGCCGAAATGGCTCGTCGAATTCGCGCTTTCGCTTCGAGGGCTGGAGGCCCGTCGCGAACGCGGCCGCGGCGGCGAGGTCGGTGGTGGACGCGAAGGTGCTGGTGTACTTATTTCCGAGGGTGGGATTACCCGCGTTCTCCTTGGAGCTAGTCGTGGGAGACTCCGCGTGAGGGTGGTCGGCGTCCACCATCTTGGGCCCGAGGATCTTCTTCTTAAGGCTCGGGTACTTGTTGACGTCGGAGGTGGACGGCGACCTGGGAAGCGGCGGGGTCACGCACGTGGGCGGAGACCCGGGCTCGGTCTTCACCGGGAGGGCCCCGGGTTCGTTGACCGCGAGCCACTGCTTGAGCTTGTGCTTGAGCATGGCGAAAGGAGGAGGAACGGAAGGGCGGCGCGGGTTCCGCAATTAATTTAATTGGCGGGCCGCAAACCGGGAGCCGCGACGGCCGACTCCTACCTTTTGCGCGCGGGGGGGGCTGGAACCAGCTCCTCGCGGCGCGCGGAAAGGGGGGGTGAAGGTCTTGAGGACCGCGCACCTAGAGGGCGGCGGGACCTCGCGTGAGGAACTGTCGCCCTCGTCCGGGGATCTCGGAAGGAAAAGTCGCCATCCGGGGCGCGCACGTCACGGTTTACGACTCGGTTTTTGTTGGCGGGAAACCACCCCTGGTCTGCGAACCGTGAATTTCGCCCGTATCGGTCGGCGCCGCCATTCAGGACCGACCGAAATAAATCGTGAGGACCAGAACGCCAAACCAATTTGCCACTGACCTCACATTCACATTTAGGCAATAAAATTCCCGAGTTGACGACTAAGTTCCAGTTAGATTTCGCGGGTTTTTGGCGTTTTCGCGATTTGGAGAGAGTTGGTCGGCGGGCGCCTGTGATCTGAACAAGTCTGCGACCTGATTGTACCCTAGTCCCTTCGCGGCACAAACCGGAGTCGCAGAGCAGGCCGATCGCACCGAAGCTAAAGGCACGATGACAGATGTGGTGATGAACTATCTCGTAAAGGCGCAGGACCTTATCCCGGCCAAGTACGGCAACTACGCCCTAGTGAGCGCGATAACTGTCGTCGGCCTGGCGAAAGCGGCTGGCACCATGGCGCACCCCGGGTCCAAGATGGTTGGCAAACTCGAGCTCGTCGGAGCGATTCTGCTGCTCATGGGCCCCGCGTCGCTCGGCGGATTCGGACACATTTTCGCTAGTTGGTCCATCCTTGTGGCCATGGGAATGATGCTCGCCATCAAGCCCCGGGCTATCCTCACCGAGGCGACGCTCATCACGCTGAGCTCCAAGATTCTGCGCTCCGAGTGGGGCAACGTGACCCACGACAGCATGACGCAGGGCATGAGCTGGGAGACCGCGATGGGGGCCTCCATCATGACTGGGTTCGTCATCGGTACGTTGACCATGCTCAGTGATCGGTTTGCTCCCAACAAGGCGGGTGCCAAGGCGACTCCCAACAAGGCCGGTAATGTCAAGCGCACGAAGAGGGCGTGAGTCGGTTGCCTGACGCTCGCGGCGCCCTCCGTATTATTGGATGGCGGGTCGTCATCGCAGTCATTTTAGACGTTTCGTAATGTATGGTATTAAAGCAAATTATAGTGCGCGTGCGTAATTTTGAACAATTAAGGAGAGCCCTCGTGATGAGCCTCCTCGGCAGCCTCCTGAACGTCGCGGAGGTTCTGGGCGCTCTGCCTCCTCTCCTTGGCGGCGTTGGACAGTCCGATGAGATGCTCGCTGTTCTTCTTCCCGCTCTGCTCGACGAGCTTGGTGAACAGCCCGGTCTTGTCCTTGAGTAGGTCCGCGGGCTCCCCGAACTCGGCCAAGGCGCCCGCCTCCAGGAACGCAACCTTGTCCGAGTCCATGATGGTGTTCAGCCTGTGAGCAATGGTGAGGACGGTGCAATCCGCAAAGGCGTCCCGCACCGTGCGCTGGATGAGCGCATCACTGTCCATGTCCACGCTCGCGGTGGCCTCGTCCATCATGAGCACCTTGCTGTTGCGGAGCAAGGCGCGACCCATGCACAGGAGCTGCCTCTGGCCCAACGAAAAGTTGGCGCCGTTGTCCACAACCTCGTAGTCGAGCTTCTTCGCGGCGTCCTCAACCATGCCGCGGAGGCCGACCTTCCCGAGGACCTCCCAGAGGGCAACCTCGGGGTGCTCGTCGAACGGGTCCAGGTTGGTGCGAATGGTGCCTGCGAACATGAACGGGTCCTGGGGGATCATCGCCATCTTGGAGCGCAGCAGGTGTAGGCCGAGCGTGGAGACGTCCACGCCGTCGATGGAGACGGTTCCAGACGCGGGCTCCACAATGCGAAACAACGCGACAAACAGGGACGATTTCCCGCTGCCCGTCCTGCCACACACGCCCAGCTTCTCGCCAGCGAGCGCCGTGAACGTGAGATCCTTGAGCACCAGGGGTAAGCCAGGTCGGTACCTCATGTTCAGGTCGGTCACCACCAGCTTGCCCTTCTGCGGCCACGCGGTGGGCAGCGCCTGGATCACCTTCGGCGCCGTCTCGTGGTCAGACTCCAGGGGCTTGTCCAGGTACTCAACGACCCTCTCCACCGCGTTCATCTTGGTCTCCAACTCGCTCGCCATGTTGGTGCCATGCTCGAGGTACTTGGTGACGTCGAGCGCGTATACCAGGCACAGACCGGCGACGCCTGCACCGACCTTACCCTGAATCACCAAAAACGCGGTGCACGCCACGATGACCGTACCCAGGAAACGCAGGCGCGTGGTGAGCCAAGCCGCAGCGAGTTTCTGGGTGACGAAAGCGTCCGCGTTGTGTTGGATGAGTCCATCTGCGAGGTTGATGAAGTGCGCTTCCTGCCTGAAAGCGCGGATGGTCTCGACGCCGTTGACGGCCTCACCCAGGCCGGAGTAGATGGGCGATCGAGAGATTGACTCAATGCGCTGAAGCTCGCGGCACGCCGGGATGTAGAAGCGCTGGAGGGCGATGTACACGAACATGATGAAAGGGAGAGCGAGGGTGAACCAGCCGGTCGCGACGCTCACAATGGCGAGTGTGGTGACGATGCTGGTGATGCAACCCAGGAACTGGATGATGATGCCAGGGAGGATGGTGTCGATGGTCTCAGTGTCGCGGGAGAATCTGTTGATCACGCGGCCGCTTGGGGTGGTGTCGAAGAAGGACATCGGGAACTTGATGACCCGATTCAATAGCTGATCGTGCATATTCTTCGCTGCCCTGACCAGGAAGAAGTACAGCACGATTGACCTTAAGAAGATCGCAATCCCGTTGAAGAGGAAGATGGCAAAATATATGCCGAGGTATTGGTTGCTCTCCCAGCCCCAGTGGTCCGCTGCCCACCAGCTGAGCCAGTAGTCCAAGAACGCCTTGCTGCCGTACTCCATTGTGAACAGGAATGCCACGAGCGGGATGGACATCTTGGTGCCCGTCGCGTTGAACAGCGCCAGATACACGCGGGAGCCAACATTGCCCACAGAGCGCTCCTCCTCGGCGGACATGTTGTCCTTCTTTGCGCCGGGGGGACCCTTGGGCTTCTCCTCAGCCATCGGCTTGCGACCGTCCACCGACTTACGACCGTCCACCGACTTACGACCGGCATCCATGGACTTGCGACCGTCCGTAGATGCCCTCTTGCCGTCGGCGTCCTCGCCCTCGTCCTCTATGCCGTGTGCAGCCATCAAGTTGGCGAAATCGAGCCCCTTGCGCATGAGCTCGTCGTAGGTACCAATTTCCGCAACCTTGCCCTTCTCCAGCACCACGATCTTGTCAGCCTTGGGAAGATACTGCAGCGCGTTGGTAACCAGCAGCCTTGTGCTCTTGCGGAGCACCCCGGACGCTCCGAGGACCTGCTCGAAGAGCGCGGCTCCGACGTGGTTATCCACGGCGGAGAGCGGATCGTCAAGAAGGTAGACATCCGCGGCGGCGTAAACGGCCCTGGCGATGGACACACGCTGCTTCTGCCCGCCGGAGAGGGTCACGCCCCGTTCGCCGATCATGGTCATGTCGCGCGCGGGGAGGATCTCCAGGTCGGCTTCGAGCTGGGAGACGCGGAGGCACTTTCGGTACTTTTCCTCGTCGTACGTCTGGCCAAAGAGGATGTTGTCCTTGACGGTGGAGTTGAGGATCCAAGCCTGCTGGGCGACGTACGCGACGCGCCCGCTCACTTTCATGTCGCCCGTGGTCTGTGGAACGAACTTGTTGAGCGCGGAGAGCAGCGTGGACTTGCCGCAGCCTACCCTTCCGATGACCATGGTGAGCGAGCCCGGAGCGAGGTCGAGGTCGACGCCGGTCAACTCAAACGGGGGTTGCTCGGGTTCCTCCGCGGGAACCTCCACCGCGTCGGGAGCGTCGTCGCCCTTCTCCTTCTCCTTCTCCTCGTTATCCTCCTTCTTCGCCTTGACGCCCTTGCCGGGGGGTCCCTTCTTGGGCTCGTCGGGCTTTTTCTGCACCGCGGGCCACTTGAAGTCACCCGCGGCGACTCGGACGCGGCCGGGCTCCGACATGTCCGGCTCAACCTTCTCGTTCTCATCCTGGAGCAAAAAGGCCCCGAGACGCTGCACGGCGCTCAGCGCGTTGAGCAAGTTGGTGAGCAAGAACGGGACGAGGATGAGAGGGAAGCGGAGCATGTTGAACAGCGCGAGGGCGGTGTACGCGGTGGATGCCGTGAGCGTGTTGCCCGCGAGCGAGTAGGACCCGAGCGAGCACACCGCGATGAACACTGGTGTTGAGAAGAGCGCCACGCCGAAGAGGGCGCCGACCTTCTGAGATGCCCAGATGAGCTTGACCTCTTTGTTCCTGATCTCCTGAGCGCGTTCCTTGAAGGACTTCTCCCAGGCGTAGTACTTGATGACCCGCATGCCGTTGATGACCTCGCTGAGGATGTTGATGCGACCCTCCGCGGTTTTGAGCAGCTTGAGGCGGATGGAGAACAGCGTCTTGGCCACCATGAACGTAAACGGCGCGGCGACGATGATGCACAGGAAGCCAATGAATGTGGACCACTCGATGACGTCATAGAGCATGGCGAATGCGGCGATGATGAAAATCGGCGCGCCCCAGATATTGTGCAAGAGCTGGAACACGTCTTGCAGTTTGTTGACGTCGTTCGACATCAGGGTGACGATCTTTCCGGTGGTCTCCTCCTGCAGGCCCAGGGGTGAGAGCCTGAGAACCTTGCGATACAGCGCGCACATCAGGCGGTTACGCACGCGGACTCCCAGGCGCTGCATCGTGTAATCCTGCTGCGCCTGGCACAGGTTCTGCACCACGCCCGCCAGCGTGAGGTACATGGCGTAGTAGTACAGATCTTGGTTGGAAGGGCAGCTCGCGCCGCCCGCGCCTCTACACTCCAGCGCCTCGACGATGAGACGGAGGAGCACGGGCCCGCTGAATAGGGTCGCCTGAGCGATGATGTAGAGGATGCCGGTGTAAATGAGCGTGGGGTCGCTGCCCACGAGGCACGCGCGGACCAGCGAGGGCTTGTCCGGTCGCCTCCTTCGCTCCTCCGCCCAGTCCCTGTCGAACTTGGCCGCGAGGTCCTCGCTGTCGAGCTCGGGGAGGTGGCACAGATCCTCGGGCTCGAGCCTACGGATGTGTCCGGTGCTGATCAGCGGGGTGACGTGCGTGAAAAACACCTGCTGCAGTGGGCTGGGAGGTACCCTCCATCGCACGGGATCGGCGAAGCGGTTGGCCGCCACGATGGGGGCGGGATCGGACGTGCCCGATACGATGCCCGCCGCGGCCTTCATGGCGGTGTCCTTCTCCCCGGGGACAATCGCGAGAGAGACATCCGCGGTGGCCACCTCGGCCTTGCCGTCCTTGGAGGTCATCCTCGCCGCTGCGCTACGACCTTGTCTGGCGTCTGGCGCAACCGCCGTGGGAGAAAAAGTTGCGAGACGATGAGCGGCTCGCGGTGGAGCGGGGCTTTGCGATGACGTGGCGCGGCCTCTGATCTCTTCAAAAAACACTTGGCAGAAAAAGCCGAGGCTACGTATTCGCTTTCTTCTCTGGCCCTTCCGATAATGAGCTGCGCCGCTCGTGTCGCGTCGCTCGCGACCCGCCCTTCGCGCGGGTCGCGCCCGGGTCGCGCCCGGGTCGCGCCGCCGCGCGCTGCCGCCTCCTCGGCCGTCCCCCCGGCGCCGAGCACCAAGACAAGTCACCCTCTCGAGAACCTCTCCGTCCTCGATGCCGACGGTCGCCCGTGCCAGCCGTGGAACTCCGACAAGACCGTGGTCGTCTCGTTCCTTCGTCACTTCGGGTGAGTGTTTTGCTGGGAGCATGCCTCTGAGCTTGCCAAGCTCAAGCCTCAGTTTGATGAGGCGGGTGTGCTCCTGGCGGTGGTGGCTGTAGGCACGCCGGAGGGTGCGCAGGCCTTCTCCAAGGCACTGCCATTTCCGAAGGAGTGCCTCTTCGTTGATCCGGATCGTAAGGCTTACAGCGCACTCGATTTCCATGGCGACCTCGACGGTAGCGAGGGCTTGTTCTTTGATCCCAAGGTGATGGAGGGAGTCAAGCGGTTGTTTTTCACCAAGGTCACGGGGGAACGCATCAAGGAGCGAGGCTTGATGGAACCGGAGGGCAGGGCGAAGATGAAGGAGGTCATGAAGAACTTTGTGATGATCGCGCCGCCCCAGCCGCGGGATGCGGTGCAGCAGGGAGGCACCGCGGTGTTCAAGGGTAATAGCCTGGTGTACCTGCGTGCTGATGAGGCCACCGCGGATCACGCGCCTGTCTCCGAGGTGATGGCCGCGGCTGAGTGCCCCGAATGTACGATCTAAAATCATTTTTTGGCAACGGACAGCAGCTCCGGTCAATCGACGTTTGGAAATGGTCGAGGTGACGTCCGCGCGGCACAAGCTCACCACCGAGTCCTCGCGCGAGATCGATAAGACGACCATTCCAAACGACGGGGCCGCGAGTATCATCCGATGCACGCGTAGACGCTTAGACATGTTAAACAAACACAGCTCGCATTTTTGTCGTTACATCAACACAAATCATCGAGGGCCGGATGCCGCCCCTCGTCGCCTGACTCGCAGCCTGAGCGACTCCGGGAAAGACATCAGGCCCGCCGCATATGCGATGGGCAGCTCGCCGTCGTTCCGAGCGATCGCGTCCCTCGTCTCCGCCGCCAGCTCTACGTCCCAATCGGCCAGGATGTGAGCCGCCAAAACCTTGCCCTCGAGCATTGCAAACCGCGAGCCCAGACACACCCTCGGCCCGCCTCCGAACGGCATGTACGCGTCGAGAGAATCGCCGCGCTCGCGAGCCTCCTCGAAACGGCTCGGCCTGAAACGCTTCACGTCCTCCTCGTCCCCACCCCAGTGTCGAGCCAGCCGACCGAGGACGTACGGGGACACCCACATCCCGGAGCCCTCGGGAATCCGGACCTCTCTCCCCGGTCCCTTGGTGAACACTCCGCCGGTTCCCTCCTCCGCCTTGCGCACGACAATGAGCACCGCCGGGTACAGTCGCATCGTCTCCTTCATCGCGTCCTCCAGCTTCACCAGCGCGTTCGCGTCTGCCACCGAGCTCGGCAGCCGCCCCCCGTTGTTTCGCCTGAACTCGTCCACCTCCCCGGCGACGGAGGCCCTCACCTCGGGGTGCGACGCGAGCAGGCACATCATGCACGCCACCGTCGCTGCGGTGGTGTCGTGACCCGCGACCATCATCTCCGTCAGGGTGAGGTTCACGTCGTCACGAGTGAGCGCCGCGCCGGTGGCTGGGTCCCTCGTGGTCAACAGCGCGGTGAGCAAATCCCTGGGCGCGGCGGCGGCGCCGTCGCGCGCGATGGCCGCCCGACGCGCGTCCGCGCGATCGTCGAAGTGCGCGCGCAGACGCCTCCTGTGCGTGTCCCTCCTCGCCCTTTCAGGGGTCTCGAACCTCTGGTAGAGGGTGAGGAAGTCGTTGAGCAGATCCTGATTGGCGACGTTAAATTCGCGAAAGGATCGGGCCAGCGCCACCGCGTTCCTCTCGCCGTCGATGACGTCCAGTCGTTCGGAGAAGAGCGCCTCGTGGATAACCTCGAGCGTGACCGCCTGCGACGCGTCGCTGATGTCCACCTCGGTCGCGTTCCGTCCGTCGCCGCTCGCGCTCGCGTCGCGGACCCACCGCGCGACGAGCGCCTCGGATCGCTCGGCAACCTTACCCGCCAGCCTGTCGAGCGCGCCGCCGTTGACGCTCGCGGTGCCCATCTTGCGGTACGCCATCCACTGCTCGCCGGAGGTGTTCACGAATGCGGCCTGGTCCTCGCGGAAGAACTTGGCCATCGCGCTGACGCCTCGGTCCGGAAACGAGTCGGAGCGATCGAACATGAGCTCCCTCGCGAGCTTCGGATCGGTGAGGTGGAGGATGGTCTGCGACAGCATCTTGACCTCGTGGACCCCGTCCGCGACGCCGTAGGTCTCGGCCCACTCGAGCAGCTGTCGGTGACCTCCCTGGGCGATATCGAGAGTGTTGCCGGCGACGGGAAGCGTGGGAGGCCTCTCGTGCGTGGGCGCATCCTCGTCGAAGAGGCCGATGAACGAGTTGACGTCCTCCTCGAGCTTCTTGGCCGCGGCGCCGAGGAGGATCCCGGGCAGGTCGTCCGCGCGGGACGCTCGCGGCGCGCTCACGCGCTCACGCGGCGCGTGACGCATCCGTCTCGGAGGACGACGCGCGACGGCGACCGGACCGACGGCGTTGGCGACGAGAGCGCTCATCGTCACGACGTGGCACAAAATTGTGGCTTTGCAGGAGGAGCGAAGGACGGGACAGTGTGATGACTGGCGTGAGATGAGCAGAGTCGGCACGCACGCGGTCCGAGGGTAATATTTTGTTTGAGGGTTGGGAGGCGTGCAGCTCGAAGACGCGCGCGCGGTGCGACGAAACGACCGACGCGATCGCACGATGACGGACGAGCGGAAGATCCCGGTCCTACGCGTCACTCCCGCGGAGGCCAAGCGCGCGCTGCTCGTGCTCGCGGGTGTCGTCGCGTGGTGGTGCGCGTCGTGGCTGGCCATCGGCCCATCCATGGAACCCCGCGGTCCCGTCTTCGCCGTGTACGTCCTGCTCTTCGTCGCCACCTTCGCGGGCCACTACGTCGCGCGGTTCCCGCCCCTGCCCCCGCTACTCGGGCAGCTCGTCGCCGGATTCGTCATGCGCAACGTCCCGGGGCTGAGCGAGGCAGTCGGCGAGGCGGTGGACGCGCGGTGCTCATCCGCGATGCGCACCGCCGCGCTCGGGGTCATCCTCGTGCGCGCGGGTCTCTCCCTGGACGTCGCGGCGGTTTACCGCCTGAGATGGCCCGCCGCCAGGCTGGCGTTCGGTCCCTCCACCGCCGAGGCGCTCACCGTCGCCTTGCTCGCCAAGCCCGCGCTGAACCTGCCGTGGACCCACTGCGCAGTCTTGGGGTACCTGTTTGCCGCGATATCCCCCGCGGTGGTGATACCGTCGCTGCTCAGGCTGCAGGATAAGGGCTATGGCGTCAAAGCCGGGGTCCCCGCGCTCGTGACGACCGCCGCGAGCGTGGACGTGGTGTACGCCATCGCCGGGTTCGGCGTTTGCGCCGGGTTTTTGGTCACAGCCGCCGGCGGCGGGGCGTCCTCCGCCGCGTGGAGGGCGCCGACGCAGATCGTCGGCGGGGCTCTCCTCGGCTACCTCGCGGGCAGGGCGCTCGGTGCGATCACGCCGCCCGATCGCGAGGTGTCCCCATCGGTTGGATCACCGGATGCGTTCAGGGCGTGGGAGGTTCCGGGGGAGACGCCCGCGCGTCGAGCCGCGTGGCTCCTCGGGATGTCGCTGCTGATCCTCTTCGCCGGCGCCGAGGCGGAGATGACCGGAGGCGCCGCGCTGGGTGTCATCGTCGCGTCGGCCGCGGCGGCTCGGGAGTGGGGCGCGTTGGACGCGAAAGCGTGCGGCGGGGTCCTGAACGTCCTGTGGAACGATTTCGCGCAGCCGCTGCTCTTCGCGCTCATCGGCGCGGCGGTGGACGTGTCGAGGCTCTCGGGGGGTGAGGTGGGTGCCGGCGTGGGTTTACTCGCCGCGGGTCTGTGCGTGCGCGGCCTGGTCGCGTTCCTCGCCGCGGGAGGAGGGCAGTTGGCGTTCACGGAGCGGATATTCGTGGCCATAGCGTGGATGCCTAAGGCGACGGTTCAGGCCGCGTTGGCTGGTTTACCGCTGGATGCGGCGATCGCTTACGAGGGTGGAGATAAAAACGGTCCAGAGACGAAACGGGCGGAAGTCATACTCGCGCTGGGGGTGCTCGCCATCCTGATCACCGCGCCGTTGGGGGCGGCCGCGGTGGCGGTGAGCGGTGAGAGGCTGCTGAAGAAAGCTGAGGCGAGCGACGAGGAGAGCAATGAGCAATAGGGACTGGATTAAAAACGCAACGCGTCTCGTCTATTCTGCATCCCCTCGTTCCTCTCCCTCGTCGTCCCGTTTACGCTTCTCGCCCACGGGATCGGCCTCGTACCTCTTCGCCAACGCCGCCCAAATATCTCCGCCCTCCAACCCGGGAAGCGCGTCGTCATCGCCGGCGGACGAGCGAGCCCCCGCCGCCTTATCTCCCACGGCCATCAGCACCGACATCGGCGGCCTCGGCGGCGGCGCATCCGCGATGTTCGCCGATCGACCGCCCCCTTCATCGAACCTCTCGTGCCGCGCCTGCACCAACGCCTCCTCCACCATCGCGTCGTCAACGTCGTCGTCCGATTCGCCCGAGCCGTTATCGGGATCGGAGCTCGCGCCGTCCGAGTCGTCGTCTGAATCGTCGCCGCCGCCGCCGCCGTGAAGCAGGAGGTACTGCCGGTCCTCCTCCTCCTCCCCGGCGAAGAAACGGTCGTAAACCTCCCACGGGTCGGCATCGAACACGTCATCCTCCGCGTACGCCTCAGCCTTAACCAGCGCGCCGTACCCGTGCTCGTCGTACACGCGGCACCGAGCCGGATCCCTCAGCACGAGGTACGCCACCGTGACCCTCTGAAACTTGGCGCACGCAGCCGCGAACCGGGTGACGCCGGAGAGGTTCCTCGGATCGTCCACGTCGTCGCCGGGATCGTCGTCGAGGCAGTCTTCGTCCCCTCGGTATCGGTAGTCGGCGTGCGCGGCGGCGTCGGCGGGGTCGTGGACGCCGGCTTCGTCCGGCGGCGCGTCCGGATCATCATCTGGATTGTCATCCGGATCGTTTCCATCTTTGTCTCCGTCATCGTCTCCCCTTCCGTTTCCGTCTACCGCGCGTCCGGACACCGCGGCGAGAGCACGCGCGTTAGCCGCCGCGGCCCTCGCCGCGAGCGTCCGCCTTCGTCGCCTGAGCGCGCCGTACGCGGCGGCGTCGTACCTGGCCCGCTCCGCCCCCAAGTCCCCGAGCGTCTCAATTTTCACGAGACAGTCGCCGCGATTCTCCACGCGAGCCGCGTCGCCGTCGTCGCCGAAGGTCACCTTTCGCGAGACGTGCGACGCCTTGTGCGACGCGTAACACGGCGGGCACATGTCGAGCCTGTGCTGCGACGCGGGTCCCAAGGTGGACGCGGGGCTCCGAGGCGCGGGGCTCCGAGGCGGGGAGTCACCGGCGTCTTTTTCTCGCGCCGACGGGACGGAGGCGATGGCAAAGTCGTCGTCTTCGCCCTCGTCGAGAAGCCCGAACTCGCCGTCGCCCTCCGGCACGTTCGCCGGGATCGCCTGGGGTCTGTGCCACCACCGACCGGGTTTGAGGACGCCGCCGCATCCGTGGCACGCGCCGCATCCCTTGGGCACGGTATCCGGGTGGCATCGCACAGCCTCGCGGTGGTAGGATGCGCGAGCGCGCGCCGTGCCTCCCGAGTAGCCCCTGCCGTTCTCGGCGCGAGGGATCTTGAGAGCCCGGTAAAGGTCGAACGGGGCGTCGCGAAGGTCGACGAGGCTGTCGTCGAACGCGCTCACGCCGTCGTCCTCGTCGTCCCCTTCGTCCTCGTCCGCGGAGGGATCGACGGCGGCGGTTGAAGAAGGCGAACTACCGTTAGCTCTGCGCGCGCCCCTCCCGCCTGCTCTTCCGCCTCGCTTCGCCGCGCCCGTCGATCCGGGGGCGCGACGGAACACGGTCACCACGCGCGTCCCATCGTCGTCGGAGCCCTCGGACTTCGAACCCAGGCCCAGTCGCCTGGCGAGCTCGTGCACCGCCGCCCGCTCCGCGGAGCTCAGAGATTGGGTCAGCGTGAGCTTCGCGTCGTCGCCGCCGTCGCCGCCCTCCTTTGCGGCGAAGGCCTCGATCCGCGCTCTCCAACTCATCGCATCAGCCTCGCCTCCCTCCATGATGACGGACCCGATGAACGCCCCGCGTTCGGCTCCCCTCCTCGCAGTCGAGAATGTGCCCAATTTGTCTCGTGATGAAGAGCTGTGAAAAGTTCTGGCCAGTCACCGCCGACGCGTGATGACATCATGAAACTATCATAACCTAATCGACGACGCCGCGAAGTGCCCGCGTCATCGCCTATCGCCCCCGCCCTCATCTTCGCCGCGTGGTGGTGAAGACGTACCGCTGCCTGAACCCGCTCCGCTCGAATAGGTCCGCGTTTGACCTAGCCACCCTTCGCTCCGCCGCGAATGACCCCGACCGGTGACTCACCGCCTCGGGACCAGCCCCCCGGTGACTCACCGCCTCGGGACCGCGGGACCCGAACCCGACCGGCGGCGGTTTCACCGGGAACATCACATTCGCCAGCGGCGCCTCCGGTTTCTCCAGCGCCGCCGCGAGGACGCGCCGCGCCGTCGCCCTCCTTCTCCGACGTCCCTCTGCGTCCCCGTCGACCTCGATCTCGTCCTCGTACTCGATGAGGGCGTGATTAGCCTCCGCATCTTCGCCGCCCGATCCCACCGCGTCCTCGACGCACGCCGCGAGGAACCGCTCGCACTCCTTCCTCGCGCGGCTCGCCGCCTCCTCGACAACCGTCTCGAGCTCCTTCTCGGCGGCGGCGGCGGCGATCAACGCCGCCCCGACCCGCTCGCGCTCGAACCTAGCCTCCGCGACGCGTCGCGCGATGGCAACCTCGGCCTCGTCCTTCCCCGCGCGCCGCCTCGGTTTTCTCCTCGTCCTCTCCACCAAGGCCCCCGTGTGGGTCCGCTCCAGGCAGTACTGTGGGAGGGTATCCGTCGCCACCGCGTCGCCCAGATGTTTGGCAACCTTGTCGATGCGGTCCACCTCGCCGCGTTCCATCAGCGCTTTCACGAACGTGCGTATGGCCCTGGAGTGTACCGCATTGGACTCGGCGAGCTCCCGCTCCCTCAACCGCAGCTCGTCCATCTCCGCGGCCATCGCCGCGTGCTCGGCGATGATCGTCTCGTTTCGGTCGATGACGTCGAGCGTGGTTCGCACCTGGTAGGCAATCTCCCCCTCCATCCTCTCGTTCTCCGCGGCGGTTTGCTTCGTGGTGCCCGCGAGCTGTTCGTCGATCAGTGCGCGCATGTGCGACTTCGCCTCCTTGATCTTCCGGGTGTGCTCGCGTTTCATCTCCGCCGTCTCGATCTTAAACTCGGTGTTGACGTCGTCGACCCTTCGGCGGTGATCCTCGCGCGACGCCTTCAGGAGCAGCTTCTTCTCGCGGAGCTCGAGGTCGAGCTTATCGCGCGTGGACGCGAACTCGTCCACGTCCCTCACCGTCGCCTCGCGCGCGGTGAGTTCGTCCTCGAGCGCCGCGCGTCTCGTGCGCGCGTCGTCGGCTTCGCGCCTCTCGAGCTCGGCGCCCTCCGACAGAATCCGCTCGAGCTCCTCCCCCGCGCGGAGGAGCTCGGACTCCTTCGCCAGCGTCTCCGCGTGCGTCGACCTGAGCTGGCGCGACAGCGGATCGTTCGTCTCGTCCATCACGCGCCGCGCCTCCTCCAGCTGTGCCACCAGCGCGAGATTCTCCTCGGCGAGGGCCTTGCCTCGCGATTGCCATCGCGCCAGCTTCGCGGTGAGCCCCTGTATCTCGAGCTCGGACGTGACGATCTCCTTCTCCTGCTCGCGCGCGGGGTCCGGGCCGGATTCCGCCTCCTTACCGTCGTCTTTCTTGTCGACCTTCTTCTTGGGGGGCATGTCGTCGGCGGTCGTCCCGCTCCCTCGGAGCGACCGACGCGCGCCTGCCCGAAATGGAAAGGGAAAAATGGTCCCGCTGCGCTGCTTTTGGCCGTGCGCTTTCTGCTCAAGCGAATAACCGTCGTCGATCGCGGCAGTGTGGGGCGCACCGTGCGAACCGGCGGGGTCGCAGGTCACGCGCCCCGCGTGGTGGGCGCACGTCTCGCGCCGTGATGGCACAGCCGTGGCGCGGGACCGTGGCGGCCGCGCGTCCCGTCGGACCCCGCGTCGCCGCCGAACGTCGGGAACCCAGGGCCCCGCCGATGAGGGCGATGAGATCGCCGTTGTGGGCGCCGACGCGTGCGACGCCCCGAGCGCGCGCGCACGTGCGCCTGGTCGCGGCCGCCGGCGCCGACGACGGCGAATCCGCTCCGGCGGTACGATCGCACAAGGTTCGCTGGGAGGAGAAGTACGTCGAGCTCGCCGCGTTCGTGCGCGAGCACGGGCACGCGTCCGTGCCCCCGAGAGACAGATGGATCGACCTCAACAAGTGGGTCGTGTACCAGCGTAAACGACGGCGGCAGGGGATCATGTCGTCAGAGCAGGAGACGGCGCTGGACGAGCTCGGGGTGTGCTGGGAACCCCGAACTCCGCGACCGGACCGCCGCGGGATGGAGGACCGATGGCGGGAGAAGTTCGAAGAGCTTCGCTCATTCGTCGAGACCAACGGCCACACCCGCGTGCCCAGCGGCGACACCAAGCTGCACAGGTGGCTCCACGAGCAGCGACGCAGCTTCGCCAAGGGTAAGCTGCGAGAGTCGCGTCGGCGGCGGCTGGAAGGTCTCGGCGTGGACCTGAAGTCCGAGTCGAGGATGAGCTGGGAGGACCGGGTCGAGGAGCTTAAGGCGTTTCGGTCCGAGCACGGGCACTGCAACGTCCCGGCGACTTGGAGGCACAACCCGTCCTTGGGCGGCTGGGTCAAGCACCAGCGAATGCAGTTCCGCGCCGATAAGTTGAATGCCGAGAGGAAGCGGACGCTGGACGCGCTCGGGTTCAACTGGGATCCGAAGAAGAAGGACTCGAGAGCGACTGGCTCGAGATCATTCCACGTCCGAGAGAATGTGTCGCCCTGGGCGCTCGTCAACGCCGCTAGGAGTCGGGGTGTCGGCGGAGACCTCGCGCAGGAGATGGATACGGTCGGTAAGGGGGCGCGGGTGAGCGTCATGTGGATGGGTGAGCCGGACGAGGAGGATGAGGAGGAGATGGAGAAGGAGGATGGCAAGGTTCCCGTCGTGGGCGGCTGGGGCAGGAGCTCAGCTACGTACGAGGAAAAGCAGCATTTCGTGTTTAGGCACATCGAGGACTGGTGGAAAGGGGACGATGAATGCGGTGAGGGCTGGGCTGAGGCTCGCGGATTGGTCAGGGACATGCGCTATAACTATGCGGTGCAGGCAAAGAAGAGGCGCATCAAGCCGGATATTGTCATTGAGATGGAGCAGGACGGGGGCACCATATGGGGCCTGGTCATCGAGGTTGACGAGTTCGCGCATCGCAGGGGTAAGCACTACAGCTGGCGCGCGGAGGAGAAGCGCATGCAGGAGCTGCAGACGACCCTCGGCGTGAAGCTGAAGATCGTTCGCTTCAACCCGGATCCAACCGGCAGTTTCCCGATAGGCCTGGAGGAACGAACTTGCATGCTGCTGGAGCACGTGGTGCAGAGCATGCAGTCCGCGCCCGTCAGGGACCTCGAGGTCGAGTACTTCCTATACGACTAAGATAAATCTGCAATCCTGTATTCTATGATGACGCGCTCATGTCAAGCCGAATAAGTTGGCCACCGCGGCAGACTCATCGTTGTCACCGAGAGCTGCCAAAATATTGGCCAGCGCGGCGACGGGCACAGCTTTCCCCGCGCCCGCGTCAGCCTCAACAGCAGCTGCGCTGTGCGCTTCGGGCTGCGATCGAACCGCCTGACCGAGCGTTGACGCCACGTCTCGAACGACCCTCGCGCTTCCCGTGAGCCAATCGGGCGGCAGCACGCCAACCAGGCGCTCGATAGCGGCCAGACACTCGCCGGGCCGCGCGAGGAGCAACCGTAGCCGCGGGGCGGCGCATCCAGCCACGACTCGATCGCACGCCAAAGTCCTCAGCTCGGATTGCGGCAACACTCCGTCCCACGCCATGATCACCCGCAGGCACCTCACCGCGACGCCGAACCGCCGGCGGGCGTAGCTCTCGGCCATGGGCGCAGCCGCCGTGATAACCGGCGCCCACCCGGGAATGTCGCATCCGCGGTCAACCATCTCGCTCAGCCTGGCCCTCACCGACGACAGAATGCGTCGCATGGCCTCGCATTCGGTCGGCTCGAGGTACACCGTCATCTCCTTGACGACACCCGCGAGTTGCGTGGACTGGGCCAGCGACAGAGGGTTCCAGCATTCGTTCACCGCGTGCTCAACCACCGGCGCGACGAGCTTCTCAATCAGCGTCGGCACGAGGTTCCCGTCGCTGTCATCCGCAGCCGCGTCATCGCCATCCACCATCCCGTAGTCGAACAGATCCGAGTACCAGCGCATGGCATCGATCGCGGGTGCCGCCGCGGACCCCGGCGAGGTCCGAGTCTCCGCATAGAGGGGCGACCAGGAAAGAAGCTCGAGCCGGGCAAACGGCGCGAAGAGCTGGGGGACCGACTCGGGCATGTACGCATCCTTGTACGCCCTCGGGAACCTTCGTTTCCACTCCTCGGATCTGGCCTTGATGGGCGGGATGGAGGAAAAGTCCGCGCCCGCGTCACGCATCACTTGCGACGCAGCCTCGGTCGCGTCTTCCAGGCCCTTGTAAAACAATTCAACCTCGACGGCATCCTCCACGTCGTCCTCTTCTCCAAGATTTTTCATGCTTAGCTCCTCCTCGCGGCGGCTTCGGCGGACGACAGCTCGCTTCTCCGCAGCCTGCCTCTCGGCTAGGTTGAGGTCGCGGCCGAACTCGTCGAGATTCGGCCGGAGCGAGTCGAACCTCGCGGCGATCGCCCCCTCGGCCGCCGCCGTAGCTGCCGCGATCGCTTCAGCCTGAGAGGCGCCGCGCATGAGCGCCCCCTGCGCAGCTTCCATCCCAGCCTCCGCCTCCGTCGCCTCATCGCGCAGGTTGCCCTCGGATTCACGCTTGGACGCCAGCCCCCGGTGCTCGTGGAGCCGTTGCGCGTGCTCTTCGAGCTCGTCGATGATCGGTCCCTTCTCCCGCAGGCACTCGCACAGGTCGCGAAAGTAGTCCCGCATCTCCTGCATGTACTTGTACCTCTCGCCCGCCGCGGTCAATCGCTCCTCGTGGTTCTTCAGCGTCGCTTCCGACGACGCGAGCGCCGCATCCGCACGCGTCACCTCGTTCTTGGCGTTCTGTCTCGACACCTCCAGCCTCGCCACGCCGTTTCGAAGCGACTCCAACGCGGCGCGGCCACCCGCGAGCACGTCGACGGAGGGTTGCTTCTTGACGACTGCTCTCGGCGCTCCGGCGGCGGCGCCGGCGCTCATCGCCTTGCGAAGCTGCTCGTCCTCCCACGCGGTGTCCTCGCCCGCGTCCATGTCGACGTCGACCTCGGCACCCGGGACGGGGGTGTGATCAGCCGCGGACGTGAGCGCGGCGCGGGCCGCTTCGCGCTTGGCCTTTGCAGCCTTGATGGCTGCCGCGTCGGGGATGCCGAAATCGTCGTCGCGGCCAGGGCGCGGTGGCGGGGGCATGAACGCGATCGGTTCGCGCGTGCCCGCGCCGCTCCGCCCGTTCGCCGGCGCGTTGTGATCCATGTGTTCCGCGGGTCTCGCGGTGAGTGTCTTTTGCGCGCTGGCGAGCTCGCGCAGCCGCTCGATCGAGTACTCCCCGCCGCCCTTTTTCTCCTCGGCGTCGGGCTTCAAGGCGTCGGGCGCGCGCATCGACTTCTTCTTGACGCGGTGCGCGCCGTCCCCGGCCGGCGGCTTCTTTGTTACCTGGAAAGTGTCGGCGCCGGCCTCCTCGTCGTCGAAGCTCAGCAGCGACGCGGCCATCCCGCCGTCGGCCTTGCCCTTCCCCTTTTTTTTGGATTTGGTTTTCTCGGGCGGGATGACGATCGCGGGTGCTTCCTCGGCTCCCGCGCCGGCGTCCTCGCCCTCATCTGCATCCGTCTTCTTGCGAAGATTACCGCGCTTAGGCATTCCGAACGAGCCCCGCTTCAATACAGCGCGCCAACTCCCGCACGACCCGGAATGGGATCCTAACGAAATTTGGGCTACAAATATAAATATTTCGAAGTCGAATCCTATCGAACGTGCCTTTGTGTAATGATCGTCGGTCTCTATTCCACCGGCCCCAGGAAACAGGCTGTGCCAGCCAGGATCCACTTCGACGCCTCCTCCGCGTCGAACACCGGAAACTGCACCTCCGCGATGGCCCGCTCCCTACCCTCGGTGAGGTAAAGCGGCACCCTCAGCGGGGGCGCACCTCCTTTCGGCCCGCCCGAACCAGGCGACCCCGGCGCCGCCCACGTCAACCCGCACGTCGGCAACGTCGCAAACGGAGGCGCGTCGGACGCCGTGTCCCTCAGTTTCCTGCCATCGAACACCGCACCCTGCACGCGCATACCTTCCACCGCCACCCCACCGCCCGTTCCGTCCCAGGAGGTGACGAGCGTGAGGTTGTCGATGGCGACGCCCGCGTCACGAGCCATCTGCTGTCGAAGCGCGTTGAGGAAAGTCTCGGGGTGGAAAAAGTCCTCCAGTCGAACCGCGCCGGAGAGCAGAGACCCGCGCCGCGTGCGCTCGACCATGTCGTTCACCGCCGCCATGCGATGCACCACACCTTTGCAGTACGACACGGGAACGTCGGATCCCTCCCAGTGCTTCTCCCACTCGGGAGGTACCGTGTCCTCCATGAGACACCTGCCCGCCGCGAAAATAGCCGGCGTGAGCAGCTCGGCGCCGTCCAACACTCTGGCCAGCGCCGATAGCGTCCCGTCAATCTCAGCGACGGCGCGGTGCCCACGGATCTGTTCCAGCTCGACGAACGCATCGACGGGAGGTAACGTGCCCGAGGACGGCGGCGGGGGTGCCGATCTCAGCGCGGGGTTAGACGCCGTCATCCGTTCCCATGACCGCAGAAGCGGCGAGAGCGCCGCGGACCAGACGGCGCGATCAAAGCCCTTGGAGGTTCCCCCAGCCGCCGCCATCGTCCTCAGCGAGTTGATCACGTGCTTGCTGTTGGTGACCTGGACCGTGCGCTGGACGTTGACGGGGAGGGAGAACAGCGAAGGGGAGTTCGCCTCGTCCAGACGGCGGAGTAAGGCGGTGAATTCGCGGTGATCCGTGGTGGTGGGGAGGGTGATATCCGTCCCGGGGAGCGACTTGACGCGAATGCCGCCGCCGCCCGTCATCTCGTTGCTGAAGAACTGCTGGAGGTACGTTCGCAGCACGATGATGTCATAACCGCTGTCCACGCGCCCACCATAGATGGCGCGTTCCAACAGGCCGTGCAGCTGCGACCACTGAGGGTCGGCGCTGCCATCACACGCCTGGTTGATGATGTCTGCGCCGCTGCGAAGGTCGGCGAATGAAAACTCGTAAAATTTCGACCAACCCTGCGGCACGTACGCTCGACGCTCCTGAACCACAGCGTGGAACCACGCCAGCAAAAACAGCAGTTTGGCGCGGAGCGGACTGCCTTCCGAGATGTACTGGGGTGACCAGGCCTCGTACGTGCGGCTGACGTTCCGTTTCAATCCCGGCGGAGCCTCATACGTGATCTTGAGGCTACCCTCAAGAAGTGTCGACGGAAACTTTGCATGCGGCTCAGAAGTGAGAAAGAGCCTGAAGTCCTCGTGGGCCTTGAGGACGTAGATCTCCTTCTCGAGCGTCGGCAGCCACGCTACTACGAGGTGCAGGTTCTTCAGGCATAGCCAGTCGCCGGTGCGCGCGCACTCAGTCAGCAGGCGCATGGCCTCGTCCGCCTGACCCTGCCCCATCGCGAGCTGGTGATACCGACCCCGGCCAATCGCCTTCTCTGCGTGTTCCTCCAGCTCCTGGCTCGGATCCGAACCGGGCGTGACGATGAACAGCACCGGTGTCGCCGCGTTAGCCTCGTCGCAAACGCGTGGCAGTGAAAGGGCCGGTGGAGCGATCGATTCGACGCCCAATTGTGCGCGAACAAACGAATCCATCGCCGACTGTAGCCTGTCGGGTCGAAGCGCCTGCACCAGCAACAGTTGCATGAACGCGCCGGCAGACGGCGCGGGCACGCACGTTTCCGCGACCGGCGAATCGATCCACCCGCCCCATGTGGTGCCTTCGCTGAGACGGAGCTCGGATGTGGCGGAAGGGAACGTCGCCGTGAGGTTGATGTACGCCTGAGCAGCGTTCTCGGGGACCCAGCTCGGGACAGAGCCGCGACCGCCGGATCCGTCAGCAGCCTCAAGTCCAAAGTAGTAGTTCCAATGGGTCTCGTCGGCATCTTCCGCCGCGAGGTGGCGTGTGAAGTGCATTCCGAACGTGAGTCGATCCGAGTTGAAGATGCTGCGACTGACCTGGCCGAACACCAGCCTGAGGAGCGCAGCTGAGAGCATCTCTATTCGTCTCTCGAGCGCGGAGGACGGTGTGCTCTCGTTTAGCGCCTTCTTGAACAGCAGTATGAACGAGTTGAGGCTGAACTGGTACATGTGGTTGAGCGCGCGTAGGTCGCGCATGAGGAAGTACAGCTTGGACCCCTGGGCTGCGATGGGGCGGTATGCGTTGCGCTGCTCGTCGAGGGACAGTTGCAGCGTGGTGGATTCCTCGAGGGATTCCTTCACCGTGGTTCCCTTTGCCTTCGTCTCATCAAGTGACGTGATGAGTTGCTCGTTTTCGAGGATATTACCAGTTGAGGTGGCGAGCGTCTCCAGCAGCGTCTTCTCTAGCCCGGCGAGCTGAACCTTGAGGTCTTCCTCAACCTGGAGAAGGTGGCTCTTCTGCTTCTCAAGTTCGGGTTGCTCGTGTTGAATGACAAGCCCAAGCAGCTGACCCTCGAGGCCCGAGCGGGTGACCGTGAAATTAACCTCTGAGATTATTGACGCGGCGGACGGAGGAATCACCGGGTAAGGATTGCGCGTCACCAGGTACATCCTGAACGACTCGTTGTAATCCACCGTCTTGTCCCCGACCTGGACCATGAGGCGGAGTCCCTGCCGCTCGAAATCTTTCCGGATGACATTGTAGAGAATCGGCTCGATTTTATCAACCTCCTCGATGATCAACGTCTTGCCAAAGCGAACGGCGAGCTCAAGCTTGTTGGCGAAGCGCTTGTCGTGCATGGTGACAACCTCCAATGCTGACTTTTCGTCCTTGGCGACGTGCTCCTTGAGCCACTGGCTCGCCTGTGTCGATGGATCGATTATTAGGGGAGCCTGCGCCGAGTTGAGGATGACAATTGCATTCTCCATGGAGAGCTCGTCGCCGGGGAGGCCCTCGGCTTTCCACGTCAGCATCTCGCTCTCGGTCGACATGAATCGACGCAGGTCAAATCTTTCGACGCCCAGGAAGCTCGTCCACTGCGCCAGCGCGCCTTGCCTCTGATCCTCGGGCAAAGAGGGAAGGTGGGCGATGAATCCTGCCGCGAGTAAGGAGTCGCGTGTGAGACTTGTCAGCTCCGTCTCGAGCGTTGTCACCTGCTCCTCCCAGCGGGACTTCTCGCCTCCGAGCTTGCCGAGCAGCCTCTCCGCGGCATTTAGCTGGTCCTCAGCTTTCTTGAGACTTAGCTTCAAAGCCTCGGCCTCGCCGGTTCGTCTGCTGAACTCGTTCTTGAGGTCCACGACCTGCTTATCGAGATCAACGAGATCCTGCTTGCACTGTGCCATCCGGGTCCGTGATGTGTCCAGAGATTCGGAGAGCTCCCTGAGATCCTCCTCGAGGGGCGCGATCTTCTCGAGCACGGAGGAGTACTTGAGGTTCGCCTTGACCCACGCCGCGAGCGGCGCGGCGGCGACGGACGCGCGCAGGATGTTCTTGTGTTCGAAGGAAGCAGCCTTGTCCTCCATCAGCTTTTGAACCGCCGCTCGGCTTCGTGAAGTGACGTTCCTGGCATCAAAGTTGATGATCTCATCTTTGACACCTCGCGAACCGAGGAACCGTTTCATCGCGGTCCAACTGGTGTCTGTGTTGCCCATCAAGGTGAGAACGGCGAAGAGGACGTCGTTGACGCTCTCTGGCGGCTGCCTCATTGATTTGACCTCGCTGATGTTTTCGGACTTGATAGAGCCGACAGCGGCGCGGGCCGAGTCAATCATAGGCTGGATCTCAGCCAGCTGTTTCTCTATGGGTCCCCGCCTCGCGCTAAGATCGGCCTCCTCCTTGCCTAGCTTTACCTGCAGCTCCTCGACCTCTTTCTTGCGCTCGCTCGCGGCCGACATAGCCACGGTGATGCGCTGCAGTGCGTCATCCGCCTCAATCTGCTTTTCCGCGAGAAGCCTCTGCTGCTCGCTAGCCTGCGTGGACAATTCAGAGACCTGATCGGCAGCCTCTTCCAGTTTTTGAAGCCCGGCGACGAGATGGTCGCGCTGCTCCATGTGCTCTTCGCGTTTCTGCATGAAGATCCGCCTGTACTGGTCCACGAACGTGACGAACTGTCTGGGTGTTCCGCCGACTGCTCTTTGAATTGCGGACATCTGCTCAACGACGGCGGCTCCATCAAATTCCTCCGCAGCCTCAAACACCTCCCTTAGCATCATCTCCGGCACGGCCCGCATGCCCTCCTCGTTCCATGAGTCCATCCAGTGCATCGAGCATCGAGTAAATAGTGCGGGGTTACTCTCCGTGCGCGACGCCCACTCCGGGTCCGATGGGTCCATGCTGAGCGCGATGTGTAAACCGGCTTTGACTCGCGCGGTGAAAAAGTCAAACGGGCTCATCATCGTGCCTTCGGCCAGCATATGGTCCTTAAGGGGACCGAAGATCTGTTCGAGCTCGAGCTGGCTGAACAAGCCGGGGACCTCACCGCTCGACAGCAGCGAGTTGACCGTCTCCAAGATCGCCGGCGTGACCAGCTGGTGGTCTTCGATGAAGAGGAGTGTCTCCTTGTTCTCCACAGCAACCTCGGTCAGGATTCGTTTCAGGTCAACCTTGAACGCGCGCTCATCGTAGGTTAGCGTCATCTTCGGGCTGAAGAACTCCATGTGCTGCATGTGCGCAACGAGCGAAGCGCTAGACCTGCGCCCGGCTCCAGACCGTCCCGCAAGCAGTAAGTGCCCGCCGGGCTGGCTCAGCACGCGATTAAACCTCGCAACGCGGTCGAGAACCTCAGGGAATAGGATTATGTTCAGATCCTTAACCTCGCGCTCGTACGAGAGCAAACCTGCACGCGCGTGCTCCGCGAAGCTATCCGCGGGCATAGCGGCCATCCGCGCCGCGACGCCCATCTTGTTGTCACGTTCATCGAGCGGAATCGCCCATGTTGTGTACACGTGCCTTGCGGAGCCTAGCCCGTCCTTGCGCCAGTGCTTTCGGAAGACGTTGGCAACGAGCGAGTCAAATTTATTTGCTGCATCTGCGCCCACCAGCCTGTCCCTGAACGTGCGTCCAGCCTCGTAGTGAAGCGCCTCGAGCAGATCCACCGCGCCGACGTCGTAACGATTCAACGCCTGAATCCATTCGGTGACCGTGCGGGGCGTGAATTTGTAGTGCCTGTGGTCATCTGCGCTGAATGATCGGGTGACGTCGGTGTAAATGTCGAGCACCGTATCCGCCAGCAGGCGCCGCTGCGACTGGCTCTCATAATTTGTCCCTTGGGTAAACTCGGCGAACATCGTGGAGTACACCTCGGTCATTTCATCGCGGGACATGTAAGGCATATACGCGATGCCCGCGATGGCGGTGAAGCGTGTGGTGATGGCGTGCCTGCCGACGGTGGTTGCCGGGTTCATGCTGCAGACGATTTGTATGTTGAGCAGCCCGATGAACTCCTGGCTCTCGTCGTAGAACCCCTGATACGTGAGCAGCTGCTGTAAAAACGCGATGAGCTGGATCGTGTCGTACTTGTCGGGCTTTGGAAGGTTGATGTCCTTCAGGTATAGCACCAGGCGCTCGGAATCGCGCGGCCTGAGCACGCGGTGCGTGACCCCGCTAGTCGCAACGGGCTGGCCGCAACACTGCGCCAGCTTTTGAATGACATTTGCTGCGGTGGTCTGCGCGGAACACGCCAGCGTCGCCACAGACGACCCACGAAGCCGCGCGAAGCAATCATCGAGGATCATCGCCTTGCCGCAGCCCTCGGGGCCGACGAGCACGAACGGCTGACCCGACTCGAGCCAGGGTGCGACGAGGGATTGAACCTGCGCCACGGCGTCGACCATGACGACGCCGCGCCAAACCCCCTTGATGATCCCCGACGGGGGAGCATCGTAGCGATCGATTGAGGCGGCGCTGACGTACAGCAGGTCCCTCTCGCCGGTGAGTCTTTCGAGATCCTTTAACAGGCGGTCCCTGGCGGCGGGTTCCATGTTGGACGCGAACCCGCGCGCGAGCCCGCGGGCGAATTGCTGCTTGCTGTCGGCACCAGCGATGTGGCTGAGCGCGTTTTTAATCGTGCCAACCTTCGTGGTTTGCGTGACTGTGCCGAGACCGAGCGCACGATCCAGCGTTTGGAAGAAGTACTCGTCGCACCAGCCTCGGAGCTGGCCACGAAGCTCCTCGGGCTGTTTTGACAGCCAGCCCTTGACGATGAGAGAGGGCTCCACTGCCTCCTCTGACAGGAACAGCATAGCTGTTCGCGACACCGTCGCCGGCGATGCAAATTTGAGATCGTCGCACTCAAAGATGAAATTGACGTTTGAGCCGAACTGGATGCGCTCACCCGAGGGCAGGGTCAGCAGGCGGTTGTCGTCGAGGACAGAATTTAGCGACTCGATCCACTCCGGGTCCACATCGCCGTCACAGATGATCCAGCTGTGCTGATCGAGTGATTCCTTCACCACCTGCCGGGCAGAATCCGTGAGCACTCCGTCGAACCACTCGCGCGTGTCCATGTCCATGTGGCCCAGTAACTGTTGGCGGTGGATTGCCTTGGGGTTCATGACGTACCGCTTGACAGGCCTGCCTAGCTTCTTATACGCACCCTCCAGTATATGCCACAGCGACGACTTGCCTGAACCCGAGGGGCCAACGATGATGATGCCAATGCGCTGGGAACAAGCGATGTGCAGCTGCAAAACTTTTTCAATCTGCGACGGGACGTTCTCGTAGTGTTTCTCCTCAAGAATCTCCTGGATCGCACCTTCCAGCTCGGCGTCGCTCACGTCACTCACCTCCACGCCGGGGTAGACGTCGTTGAGTAGGTCGGCGAACCTGCGACCGTCCGCGAACGTGAGCTTCGGGAGTGTCGTGACCCGCGTGGCTCGGATGACAATCTGCGCCTCCATCGTCTTGTCCACGCGCGGCCCGGCGCCCGCAGCAGCGGCGGTGCGCGCGTCGCGGAGGAGTTTTCCGGCTATGCCCAGCACCGTCTTGAGCGCACGAAGACCCCAATCGTAGTGTTGCTGCGGCGACAGGAGCTGCTTGCTGAGGGAGAAGAGCGAGACGAGTTTGCCGCCCAAGATCCTGGCGTCCCGAAATCCCTCAGAGAGGAGAATCACCTCGGCGATGAGCTCAAAGTTTGGCACCGTCATGGCGACAGATCGGAAGAGCTGCTTGAGGTTGTCGGGAAGCTTACTTCGCCCGCCGTACCCTTTACCCGCCGGGTTTAGCGTGACGAATATGCCCGCGTTATGGTTAACCTCGATGTCTTTCCCGAGAAAGGTCATCGAATCCTGCCGCGACTTGAGCGCGGCTTGGATGGTCTGAATCTGCGAGGACACCGCGGAGAGCACCTCCTCCTCCAGACGATTAAACTCGTCAAAGCAACCCCACGCGCCGCACTTGAGCAGTCCCGTGAATATCCTTCCCATGGACTTGAAGTCAAACTCCTCGTCGCAGTTGAACACCAGAACCTGCCGGCCCATAGCCTGACCCAGCGCCTTGACAGATTCTGTCTTGCCTGTTCCCGCCGGTCCGTAGGGGTTACCGCCGTACCCAAGGTGCATGCCCTGCGTCAGCGTTAGGTAACACTTATCGGTCAGCGGGGTGTACACGAGCCTTGGCGCGTTGCCCTGGTACTCGAAACTGTACGCGAACGCGCCGTTGTCCATTCTGACCTGCACACCACCTCCGCGGCCTTCACCGTAATACCGCAGCTGCCGCTGCCACACCCACTCGCCCACGTTGGAGCAGTACTCCTTCTCGAGCTGTTCCACGACGTCGATGGAATGGATGAGGTCCATCACCAGGCTCTGAACCTTGAGCTGCATCACGCGCATGCCCTCGACATCGAAGGAGGTGTACTCCTGAAGCTGACCCTGGAGCTCGTCCAAGAGATCTGGCAGGGTTCCCCTCGAGATGGCTGCCTCCGCCTTTTGCGAAAAGTGAACCTGGTCGGCAAGGCTGAGAATCTGTGAAGGGAAGGCTTCGTAATCCTTCTCTGCGAGGCACCTGACAAGCATGCCGCTCAGGCTCTGCACCATGTTCGCAGCCAGGTCTGCGAGCCACACTTCGACAGCCTCGTTGACGACGACGGGTTTCCGCAGTGGGACAACCTCCCCGGCTATGGATTTCATCGCCGTGATGCTTCCCGCGCCCTCCGTAAACACGACGGAGTGAATCCCGGCGAAGAGTTTCTTGAGGTGCGCCTGGATCACCTCCGGGTTTTTTGCCTGGCCCAAAATCTCCAAAAGGTCATCGTCGCCGATGAAGTAGAACCGCGGGAGCATCGAACGTTTCTCCTCGAGGTAATCTGCGAGCGCCTTCTGGCAAACATCCAGTTGTGTGGACATCTCGTGCATGTGATCCTCCCGCATTCGCATCTCGGCAAAAGATTTCACGAGCGAGTCGGCGTCGATGGAGGCCATGATTCCCTGAAAGTCCTCGTCAACGCGCCTGAAGCGGGGTTGCTCCTGCGGCAATGCGCCGCGCGCGAAGATGGGCTGAAGGTACAGCCACTTGCGTTGGATCGCGTTCATGTGATTCAATCGGTCGGCCAAGTTGGACATCAACGTCTCCCAGATGCTTGTCTCCTCCTTGAACGGAGCGAAAAACGGCGACGACGAGAGGGATGAGACCAGGTTCTGGTTATCCGCAACCTCTGTGAACAGATCTTTCCAGTCCTTGATGAGGGATACTGAGCCGCCCCTGGGTCCGGCGATGTTGTGCTTGATGGTGGAGAACCGCCGATCTAGACCCCAAACCTTCAGTTGATGAAGCGCCTCGCGAAGCGTCACCTCTCCCTGAGCCTGCGAGTGCAGCTTTTTGAGGTCGTCTAATTTTTCGATGAGCAGCTCTGCCCTGTCCAAGAAGTGCTGCAGGGTCAGGTTCTCGCGCGTCACCGCCTCAGGGCCCTTCGTCGGAAACCGCAGCATGGAGAATAGCTGTGCCCAGTGCGAGCCCTCCCATCCCTCGCCACGGCAAAATTTAAGTGCGGGAAGCGCCTTCTTGTATTCCTCAATCTGCTCCAGCAGCATGACCGCAACGGCGTCCTTGTTCTCGTTGGATCGAACCTTCTGGTCCCACTTGGCGAGAAAGTCGTCGAACTCATACAGTTTACCGCGTATGAGGATCCAGTCGCGCCCAGCAAGCTCGTTACGTTCCTTGTTGAAATCTCCAATACGGCTCCATGCCTCGCGGGTGACCTCAATGTCGGCGGCAACCTCGTCGAGCACTGGGAACTCCGGCCGTTCCATTGAGAAGTGTTCGCAATCCATGCGAAGTTGCTCACCCTCCTCCTTGAGCTCCTCGAGGGACCGATAGTCGTCCTCGAGTTTGTTCATGATCAGGGTAGATTCGCCCTGGGGAATACCCCTGGGCTTGAACTCAAACCATCTCTCGCGGAAAGCCTCAGCCTTGGACCCAAAATCCGAAATCCTGTGCACAATTTGAACCTTGAGGTTGTCCTTTTGAATCTCAAGGTGCGTCTCCAGCTGCTCGAGCTTGGTGGACAGGTTCTCCCAGTCAGAATCGAGAGATGAAAAATCAATCTGTGCCGCAGCCTGCGCGCCCGATCGGCCGGACTGTTTCAGCAACTTGGAGAGGTCTGCCACCTGCCACCGCAGCTGCGTAATCTTTCCTTGGAACTCCGCCGACAGGTTTTTGGCATCGTTGCGCATGTTTCCAATCTCCTCGATGGTCTGCGCCTTTGTGTCCAGGAGTTCCTTGCCGGACCGAATGAACTGTTCGATGGTCTCCTTCGAGCGCACGACCTTACGCTGCAGGCAATTACTCAGTGTGTCCTGCAGTTCCTTGATCTGCTTCTCAACCGCGGATTTTAGCGGCAAGCAAGAAACTGTGTAGCAGTCGACCTTTATCTCCAGCGGGATACGATCCGCCTGTTTACTCGCCAATTTCACGAGCTTGAACCCCTCCTCGAATTCCTTGGACTCCGAGAACCGCTCGTCCACGAAAGTGTCCAGGTCGACGGTCCCCAGCGCAACCCAATGTTCGTATTTTTTCTGCTCATCTGCGAGTTTCACGAAGAGCGCCTCGGTCTTATCGTACACCTTAGCGCACCCAGCGGCGCCCACGGCCGAGTCCATCATGCCCCGGAAGAAACCGGCTTTCTCACTCACGTCGCTCACGCCCTTGAACACCAGCGGGAGGTTCAGAAAATCCTTGACCTGTTTGTAGTGCGCAGTGCGAATTTCCTCGAGTGGCGGCTCAAACTGGAGCCTGTGCTGCTTAAACACCAGGTTCACGTTAACCTGCGGCAGCATCTCGTTCAGTGTCTCCAGCCCGCGATGGTACTGATACTCGAGCGCCTTGTACAGCTGGTGATCCCAGTGGACCCTCCACGCGCTCTGCAGATCTTTGCGGAACTCACCCTCAAGGTTGGCAAAGATTGATCGAAGTTCCTTCACCGCCCGTTTCCATGCCTCTTTTTGGCGGACCAGATCCATGGCGAATAGCGCACACACCTTCTCAGCGAGGGACCCGTGCCACTTTCGCAGCCTGCGGTTCTTATCGGTGAGAACCCCAGCGACGGCTTGAAGCTTGCCGATGTATTTCTCTAGCGCAGTTGGGTTGTTCCAGGTAATTACTTTACCGAGCCCATCCCTCGGGTTGGTCAGCACCTCCTCAAACTTGACCGCGTCGTCGAGCATCATCGGCTTCTGGCAGGGGATCATCTCGGACGCGATATTGTTATAGAAGTTTGCAACTTGACGCAGCACCATCCCGTGCCTGTAAAACTTCCTCGCGGTCTCAGCCTCTGCGGCGATGTCCCTACGAATCGTGAATCCAAGCGCCGAGAGCTGGCGCACCTCCCTCAATAAACTCACGAGCTCAGAGTTGTAGTGGAGCTTCACCTGACCGGTCGACGACGAATCCAGGTCCATCAGCTTAGACCCAAGGTCCAGCTTGAACTCCCCGAGGCGGTCCACGATGCCCTCCTGCCAGCCCTTGAAGAGTCGCTTGCGAATGTCGTCAATCTCGCGAAGTAGATGCTTCGCCTCCCGATCCAAGTCGGACCCGCGGCGGCCTGCTGCGTCCTGCTCGGTTCCCTGAACCCTGTTCCCGCCTTTATCGCGCGTGGTAATCACAAGTGCCGCGCACGTCTCGCGCGCGATGGCGACACGCTCCTGCGCCTGCGTTGCCCACACGACAGCCTCCACCTTCTCGGTGGTGTTCCTGCCAGCGCCGCCCGAGCCACCGCCGCCACCGCCGCCGCCGCTCACACGCGCTCGGCGGTCGCACTCAGCCTTGATATCCTCGAGGAACCGCTCGAGGCTATCCGCGAGGAGGTTGCGCTCGGATGTCAGCGACTGCGCCACTGCTGGCCGTCGCAGGAGCTCGGCGTACCTCCCAACCTCTCTCAGAACTTGGTGCGGTTGAGCCATCGCCACAGCGGAATCGTCACCCCGGCTCCTCATCGACGCCTGAAGCGACGGAATCAGGCGCGCGCCAAAGTGCTCCCGGAGCTTCTCCGACATCTTGTCCTCGATCGGTGACATGCGCCGGTCGTAGTCACCGCGCGCGGCTTCCCAAAGCGGTGCGGTGTACTCGCTCACCTGCAACGGGTCAAGTCGCGCGAAGGGGCCAAACACCTCGGAGAGCGCGAGCGACCGGCCCTCCTCGGGGGAGAGAAGCTCTGCGAGCTCAGCCTGCGCCTCGCGCATCCTGAACACCTCGTCGAGTCGTTCCCGGGCCTTGCTCAGCTCTTGGTCCCTGAACGCCTGACCCTGCCAGTGTTGGCACCCGCCGGTACCCTCGCGCCAGTTGAGCTCCGTGAGGTCCGCGGCGGTTCTCTCCCACTTGGCCAGGCACCTGTGCCCGAACCTCAGCAAACTCTCCACGGACTTGAACCCGTCGCTCCAAATCGAAACCCCTTCCGCGCGAACCCGCACGTGACCCACGAGCGCCCCACCCACCATCTTCATGAAGTGTTCCGCGCGTCGTCTGGGGAACTGGCCGCCAGCTGTGCCGTCGCCGCGTCGGACCCTCCACGCCGCGTCGAGCGCGTCGCCGACCTCGTCCACGAGCTCGAGGACGTCCTCGTCCGCGAGGTGGTTCAGGCGCTCGAACCGTTCCTTGACGGGTTCGAACGCGCGGTACACCTCGTTCGCGGCCCGTCGGGTGGGCTCGCTGACGTCCTTGGCGTACGCCACCTCGCTCCACAGCGTGAACTCGTCGAGGGGCGACGCGATGCCGACCAGAGGGGAGTCCGCCGGATCGACGCGCGCGAGGTCACCGACGCCCCCGGTGAGCCGGAGGACGTTCCCGAGGCCGGCTTCGAGCTCGGCGACGAGGCCTCGGAGCTTGGCGTCCACCGGGGCGGCGCCATCGCCGCGCGCGTCGTTCCCGAGGAGGGGTCCGTACACCTGCCGGAGTTGGTGGTACAAGGCGCTGACCGGCGAGTGCGCCATGGAGGACACCGACACCGCGTGCGGGATATCGCTCGGGCGCAGCGGACCCGGTCGCAGTTTGGTGAGCACCACCTGCGCGGTGGAAGACGTGTCGAACGACACCGAGTTGGCGCAGCTCACGACGTCGCCCGCCAGCGTCGCCTGCAGCACCGTCGTGGTCTGGTCGTCCAGAAACGCCCCCATCGCGCCGGTGAGATCCGACGACAGCTGGGCCCGGAGGTGCTCTCTGGCGTGAGACGGAGCGACCGCATCGAGCACGGTGTTCACCACGAACTCTCTCCGAACGTCCTCCGCCATTCGTGTCGGTCGTATCGGATGGCCTCTTCTCCAACCAGAGGCTGTCTCTCCGATGTGGCTGGCGCCAACTTTTTGAACTCGAGCAGGCGAGTGTTCGTCTCGTGGACTTCCACTCCGAGTCAGAAATCGACCGAGAGTGGCCAGCAGTTCTATGAGCAACCAGTCTAAAAAACCGTCCTAAAAGGGATATTTAACGCGCTAACAAAACGCGTGAATTGTGTAGTCGCCCCGACACTGCCACTGTTCGACGCGCCATCCTCAATGGCGTTCGAACTCACCGCGGCGGAGCTCGAGGAGGCCGTCACCGAGCGGGATAAGGATGCGATCAACAAGGCGGGCGGCCATCTCGGCATCGCCGAGAAGCTGAAGACGGACCCGAAAGTTGGCCTGTGCGGAACCGAGCTCTCCGAGGAATCGCTCGCTAGGCGTAAGGAGGCGTTCGGCGTCAACGAGTTCGAGTATCCTCCGCCCAAGAGTTTCCTTCAGCTGTGCAGAGACGCGCTGGATGATCTCACGGTCCAAATCCTGTGCGTGGCCGCGATTATCTCGCTCGGCATCGGCGCGGGGCTTCCGAAGCATCGCGAGGAGTACGGCTACCTGGAGGGCATCGCTATCGTCATCGTCGTCTTCGTCGTGGTCTTCCTGCAGGCGTACATCGACTACGTCAAGGAGCAAAAGTTCCGCCAGCTCAACAGCATCAAGGACAACTACGCCGTGAAGGTTGTCCGCAACGGTGAGGTGCACGCGGTGACCGCAGGCGAGGTTTTGGTGGGCGACGTAGTCGAGCTCAGCGCGGGCGACAAGGTCCCCGCCGACGGCGTATTCCTGGAGGGCAGCAAGCTGCGCGCCGACGAGTCCGCGATGACCGGCGAGCCCATCGGCATCGCCAAGTCACATGACAAGGATCCATTCCTCCTGTCCGGGACGACAATCTCCGAGGGATCCGGCCGCATGGTGGTCATCGCCGTCGGCTCGTCGTCGCAGTGGGGCGTCATCTTGAAGACGCTCATCGTCGAGCCGAGCTCTACCCCTCTCCAGGATCGTCTCGACGTGCTGGTAGTGACCGTCGGTAACTTTGGCATCGGCGCCGCGATCGCCACGTTCATCGCGTCCATGATCCGCTGGATTGTCGACGGGTCCGAGGGCAAGGGTTGGGACGGGGTCCTGATCCTTGACTACCTGATCAACTCCGTCACCATCGTCGTGGTCGCCATCCCTGAGGGTCTCCCCCTGGCCATCACGCTCGGCCTCGCGTTCGCGATGCGCAAGATGATGGCGGACCAGAACCTGGTGCGCCGCCTGGAGGCGTGCGAGACGATGGGTAGCGCCACGCAGCTCAACGCAGACAAGACCGGGACTCTGACCCAAAACAGGATGACGGTGACGGACGCGTACCTGGGCGGCACCCAGTACGACTCGGTCCCGCCCGATGACATATCCGATGAGTTCGCCGCATTACTCGCCGAGAGCATCTGCGTCAACTCCGACGCCAACCTCGCGCACAACGAGAACGGCACCGTCGACCACATCGGATCCAAGACGGAATGCGCGCTACTTCAGCTCGTCGAGGATCTGAGGTTCGCGGGCAAGGGTAATCTTCCCGAGTCCAGCAACTTCGCGTACGTGGCGGGGCGCGAGAAGCACGACGTGGCGCAGAGGTATCACTTCACGTCCGCGCGAAAGCGCATGAGCACAGCCGTGCCGATGAACGGCGGCGTCAGACTTCACGTCAAGGGAGCGTCGGAGATTGTCGTGAAGCTCTGCACCAAGATGATGAAGACGGACGGCTCGGTGCAGGACTTCTCCCCGGAGGATCTCGCCGCCGCGGAGAAGGCCATCACCGCGATGGCGTCCACGGGTCTTCGCACGCTCTGCATCGCGTACGTCGACCTCGACACGGCGCCGAGCGGTTTGAGCGACGAGCCCCCGGAGGCTAACCTCACGCTCCTCGGCATCACCGGCATCAAGGACCCGATCCGCCCGGAGACGGCGGAGGCTGTCCGGCTCCTGCGCCAGGCGGGAGTGATCGTGCGCATGGTCACCGGTGATAACAAGCTCACCGCCGAGGCCATCGCGAGGGAGGCTGGAATTCTCGAGGACGGCGACGACGGCCTCATCCTTGAGGGCCCGGTGTTCCGCAAGATGAGCCAGAGTGAGAAAGAAGCCGTCGCGGTCAAGATCAGGGTACTCGCGCGCTCCTCCCCGGCCGATAAGCTCATGCTGTGCAACCTGCAGAAGTCTCTCGGTGAGGTGGTTTCCGTCACGGGCGACGGCACCAACGACGCGCCCGCGCTCAAGGATGCCGACGTGGGCTTTGCGCTCGGCATCGCCGGCACCGAAATTGCCAAGGAGGCTTGCGACATTGTCATCCTCGACGATAACATCCAGTCGATGGCCAAGGCTGTGCTGTGGGGGCGCAACGTGTTCCAGTCCATTCGCAAGTTCCTCCAATTCCAGCTGGTCGTGAATGTGGTGGCGGTGAGTCTCAACTTCATCTCTGCTGCTGCGGGAATCACCGAGCTTCCGCTCGCCGCAGTTCCCCTCCTCTGGGTGAACATGATCATGGACTCCATGGGCGCCCTCGCGCTGGCCACCGAGCCCCCGTCCCCGCATCTCATGGAACGCAAGCCATTCGGACGATCCGCGCCGCTCGTCAACAAGGAGATGTGGCGCAATATCGTCGTCATGTCCCTGTATCAGCTCATTGTCTGCCTCGTGCTCCTGTTTGCCGGGCAAGACCTCCTGGGCATCGACGAGAGCGACGGGGATGGGCACTACAGGACTCTTCGCGTCAACTCTGTCATCTTCAACGCCTTCGTCTTCATGCAGATCTTCTCCGAGATCAACAGCAGGAAGATCAGCGAGTGGAACGTCTTCGAGGGCATCCAGAACTCGCCCATTTTCTGTTTCATCATCTTCCTCACCATTGGCACGCAAGCGGCGTTCATCGAGGGCGTCGGCCGCACCGTCGTGGGTCCCGCCATCGGGTTCATGAACCTCACCGGCGGCGAATGGGCAGTGTGCATCGTCATAGGCTTCTGCGCCCTGCCCGTCGGCTTTCTTGCCAGGCAGCTCCCGCTCGATATCTTCCCCGGGAGGACCGACGACGAAGCCGCGGCTGAGTCGATGGAGCAGAAGAAACAAGCCGTAGCCGCCGCCAACGCTGCTGTCGCTCGTGACGCCGCGCTCGGCGCCGGCGACGTGAACATCAGCCTGGGCGACAACGCGGCCGCGAAGAGGAGGTGGAGCAAGGTGAGGAACGTGATGCACGCCTACTCCGCTTTCATGGCGCCGCTCACCGTACCGGTGGCGGAGTCTCGAGAGCGCGCGAGGGGACGTTCGCTGAGTCTGACGGTGGGAGACGAGGAGGAGTTCCTGGCGGCGGGTCTGCCGTCGCCGACGACGAGCGCGGCGAGGACGAAGAGCACCGAGTTCCGCACCGTGTCGCCCGGCTCCGAGACGTCCATCAACATGAAATGATGATTCGATCATGCTTGCTGTACACTCAACTGTCAACTATTGCACCTTCGTAGTCTATCTTCGAAAAGTGAATTTACCCAACCCCTAAAAGTAAATTTACCCAACAGGCCACTTCGTGTTGCACGGACCCCCACCCGTCGGACGCATGGCAGCCTTGACCGCAACGGCGTCGCAGGTCAAGCTTCGCCATCGAGCGAGGGTCAAAACCTCACCAGGTTCGAGGCGAGGGCGGGGACGATCGAACCAGGCACGCGGGGTTATCCGATGCTCGGCGGGAATCATCGAATCTTACGAGCTGGCGCTCGAGGCTTCCCCACTCCTGGTCAAGTCGACGACGTCACTCGTGGGATTCTTAGTCGCCGATCTTGTGGCGCAGGGACTATCCTCGAGTCGACCCGAGGACGGGGATGGACGGGGCATCGACTTGACCAGGAGTGGACGGAACGCCCTCTTTGGCTTCGCTCTTTACGGGCCATGCAGTTCATGGTGGTACGGGTTGCTGGATAAGTACATCCTGCCCGAGGAACCGACAAGCGCCCTAGCGGTGGCCGCGAAAGTAGCGGCGGATCAGGTGGCGTGGGCGCCGGTGCTGGTGACTACGCTTTTCGCGTGGGACCTAGCGTGGAACGGGGACAACGTGGTGGGTGGCGGGTTGCAGACGAAGCTTTGCGCAGACCTGCTCGACACTTTGAAAGTTAACTGGTCGTTCTGGCCGGTGTTCCACGTCCTGAACTTCAGATTCGTCCCGCCGGGGGACAGGATCCTCTACATCAACGCCGTGCAGGTGCTGTACAACGTCTTCCTGTGCTACAAGGCGTCGGAGAGGAGCGATGAGGACGAAAAAGCCGCATCAGGCTGAGCGAGAAGAAGGTTCCTTCGTAGACTACCTTCGTATCAGTAGATGTTTAGTATGCTAGCGACTGCTTCGTCTATCCACCCGCCGTCCCTCTTAATCGCTTCCTCCTCCAGCGTCACGTTCGTGATGGCGAACACCTCTTTCGCGGCCGTTCGCAACCGAACCGTCGCCCACCACGCGTCCGCGTCCACCGCGTCCGGCTTGACGGTGTCCAGGCTGAGTAGGTCGTCACCCGAGGGGCCGCACGCCATCGGCTCAACCTGGTCGAGGATGAACGCGACGTACCTACCCGCGCGTCGCCGACTCTCCTGACACAGCCGAACCTTGAGCCGTCCGCTCATGTCCACGAACGCGACGGCGCCCTCGTCCTCCTCCTCCTCCTCGTCCATGACGCAACCGCCGAACGACATCAACGCCCTCTTCATCGCAAGCACCTCCTCCTCTGAGCAGCACATCAGGCCGGCTATCCCGGCCAGGACCTTCGGGCGCTCGCCAACCTTCACCTCGAAGTGAAGCTCGCGCTCGGTTCCTCGCTCGGTCCCGGCCCCGTTACGCGCGTCGAACGCTCCGCATCTGACGAGGAGATCCTCTCGAGCGACGGCTGATTCCGCCGAGTCCCCCTTCGCCACCGATGCCAGACCGCCCCTCAGCGATGACTCCGGCAGCTGAAAGGAGACCACGCAACCCCCGTGCGACGGCGGTTCCGGGACGAACCCGTACCACAGCCAGAGCGCCTCGTTGGACAGGTTCCCGTACGTCCACGAAACCTCCTCCCCCGCGTCTATCTCCCGGGTGGCTCTCCACGTGACAGCTCCGTCGCCAGCCTCGAGCTCGACGGCGGGGCCCCTGTGAAACGGGGCGTTGCGCCACCGGTCTTTCACCGGCGAGCACTCGTGGTTCATGATGTCCACCACGGGCACCATGCACCGCCGCGCGTCCACCCCGTCTCCGCCGCCTTCGGCCCGCCTCACGCGAAAGGTCACGGCGCGCGACCTGATCATCATCCACGCCCACGCGAACTCGTCCACGCCGAGCGCCGCCGCGGGCTCGCCGTCAACCTTCACGCGCTCCATCACCGCCGTCGCGACGTCCCAGAGCGTGTACATCTCCTGCCTCGCGGCGTCGATGTCGTCGACGAGGCTCAGCGGCAGGTAAGGCAGCAGGGCCTCGAGCTTCTCGTCGGGAAAGAAGATGGGCGACGGGGGCGGGTCCGCGGGCAGCGCGGCAGCGTACGGGCCGAACGGAGTGCGCTCGGGATGGCGCCGCGCGAGCGCGATGAGGAGCGCGAGAGAAACCTCCGGGGTGACGTCGCCGCCCCTGCTCGGGCTGGATTCGTACGCGGCGATGGCGTCGCGCAGGCCAAAGATTTCGTCCGCGGATGCGTAGTCGGCATCGAAGGCGGTGCACGATGTCGGCAGCGAGATGACCTCTTCGCCCTGCTCGATGTCCCGTGTTGCGAGCAAGCCGCGCGGTCCTCCGGGATACGCGGCACCGACTGTCACCTTGTCGCTGAGTCTCAGCGAGTCCGACTCCGCCCAGCTCAGGAGTTTGGCTACCGCATCGTCCAGTCCCGCCTGCTCGGTGTCGGCGGCGGCGGCGAGACGAGACGCACCGTCCCCTCCTCGAGCGGAACGCCCGGGACCGACCCGGCGTCGAAAGATCGGACGACGATACGAGATCGGCACGACCGCCGCGGCGACCGTCGTCGACATGTACGTGCTCTCGCAGCCGCCGCCGGCTGTGGGCACTTGCTGAGGTGGATTGTTAACCTAAAGGTCGGCGGACACGTGGACAGTGTTTTCAACACGGTAGAGGCGGCGTCATGATCGAGGGAGAGGTGCAGAGATTCCTCGTGGGATGCGCGCTCGCCTCGTTGAACCTTCTGTACGCGCGTGAGGTGGTCATCAGGGCGAAAGTACCGCCAGGATGGGTCAGGCTCATGCTCTTCCTGCCATGCCTCGCCAGCCACGTGTTGTTCCCCGCGAATAATTTCGACCCCTTGAAGGAGACCATGGCCGCAGCAGTGTCATTCACCAACTTTGGCTGGTGGACCAACTTCAAGCTCATGGGCCTCGCGTTTGGTCGCGGTCAACTCGTCGGCAAGGTTGGGTCCCCGCTCATGTTCCTGGCCGCCGGGGCGCTGCCCATCAAAGAGGAAGGCCGTGGCCCGAAACACGGTTCGGGTCGGCGAACCCGGTCGGCGAGCGCTGCGGAGGCGAAGGTCGCGAGGGACCTATCGCCCAGCGCGACGCTCGCGCGCGCGTGCTGCAGAATTCCTGTGCTATGCACCGTAATCTACGCCGCGCCCAGGCTTCAGGTCGGATCCTTCGCGCTTAATCTCTGCTACTCCTTCGGCCTCTACGCAGTCCTCGGATTCATCTTTGACATCGCTGGGCTGGTGTCCAGCACCGTGTTCAGCATCACGCTCTCACCCCACTTCGACAAGCCTTTCCTCTCCACGTCCGCCACCAACTTCTGGGCAAAGCGCTGGAACCTGGTCGCGGGGACGCTCTTAAGAGAGGTCATCTACGAGCCAATCATCGAGGGATCCATGACGGCGTTGCCGTCGAAGGGGTCAAAGTCGAGAAACCCGCCAAAGCCGTCAACCGCCAGGCGACTCGCGGCGACTACGGCGTGTTTCCTCGCCAGTGGACTGGCGCACGAGATCATCATGTGGTACATGTGCGGCGCTCGCGAGTTTGGCTGGGAGTGGACCGCGTTCTTCACCGCGCAGGCGCCGCTGTGTGCGCTGGAGTGGTTCATAAAGAGACAAACCAAGCTCAGGTTTCCGACGCCGCTGGCCATTGTCGTGTTTCTCACCGTGCAGCTCACCATCGCCAAGTTCCTGTTCTTTCCACCGGTGGTTCGCCAGGGCCTGGACCAGCGCGTGATCAACGACGTAAAACGTATATTAGGCCTCCCTTGACGGGAATGTAATTATAGTCTACCAGAGGCGCGCGTCTCAAATGTATTACGAAGGTATATCACACAGCGGTGTTGAAGGAAGTCCTCTTCTTCCCCATCAACTTTGCTAAAACTGCACTATGCGCGAGAACAGCCTCTCCGATAGCGAGCGGTATGTTCGGATTCGATGGATCACGTATCGTCGCCTTAGTGAAAGTCTTAAACTCTGACGCATCGGTGATCTCCACGTCGACGCGATAGGTCTTGAACAGCTCCAGCGGCCTTTTGAGGTGGACCTTCATCTCGGTGGTTGCGACGGCGGGCTGACTTGCACACTTGACCACCTCGGCTGTCGTCTCGTCGAGCACCGTCTCGATCGAACCACCGTGTGCGGTCGTGTACATGTGGTGGGCAATCGCCGCGCGGTGACCGAGCCTGAAGGCGGCGACGACGGTCCTCGCGTCGGGGCGATAGAAGCAACGCAGGTCCACGCCGTTCGCGGCGCCGCCGTTGCCGTGGGCAAACGAATCCGCGCATACGTATTTTGGTTCACCGTCCTCGTCAAAACCGACCACGTTCTTTTGAAACGCGCGCAATCCCGGGTCTTTCGACAGCTCGGCGAGGAGGGAATCTCCCATGGGGAACAGCCCGTTCGGGCGGAAAGGGATTCCGTTGGCGAACGCGGCTTCGCGGTAGGCTTCGACGGTCAAGAGCCGCTCTGTCAGCTCTTCACCAATCTTCGGCATGTTCTCAGGAAAGCAGGTTGGGGGAGGAGGTGGCAGGTCCCTGAATCCCCCCGCCACGGAGGTGTCCCTTCGTTCGGGTCTTATTTCGCCGCCGCTGCTAAAATAATCCCTCAGCTGCTCTTCGGTCCACGTGACGGCCTCATCCTCCGGGGGGTCGACATCCTGCGTGAAGAAATGCGTTATTTCAGATCTCGTCGAGCCGCAACCTGCAACAGAAGCGCACCCACCGGGTAGTCGTCCCCTAGACAGTCGATTAGATTGATTATCCTGAGCGTGCGAGCATCCATGTTGAAGAAATCGCTGGACAAGGTTCGCGCCGGACGTCGCCGCGATGGCTCGGCGCAGTGCGGAATGCGAAGGCGAAGGGGCGCATCGGACGAGACGAAAACTGGCAGGGCGCCTCGAAACGCTCGACCATTTTCTCTCTAAAAGTCTCAATTATTCCACGTGCTCGTGCTTCTTGGGAGCCTCGCTGGGCGCGTTGTCCCTCGCATGCTCCGGCAACAGCGCTTTCAGCCTACGCTCATAGCTCGACGTCATCATCCCGTAGTACCTTCGGGAACCGTTCCAGATGGAGGAACCCAGGAGCATGAGGACAAAACCGGTGTGCGCCCAAAAGTTGTACCAGAAGACTGGAGCGACGAGCGTGACCAAAAGACACGCCGCGGCGTGCAGTACCATGTACCTGACGCACGGCCCGATATCTGCCGGTCGATCGTTGTCGTACCCGACCCACCGACTGAGGACCTTATTGCCGCGCAACGTCATGTGAAACACGGTATCGTGGCTGGATCCCGACGCGTTGGAGTGCCCGTGGTATCGACCGTGCGAGACGAGCCAAGCGACGTGAACAATCCACCACACCGCGTACACGGTCATCGCGGGGGTGATCAACTCGACGTACCCCAACCCCGAGCCGTTCGCGGCATCCAGGGGCATGGGAAGTATGCCCGGGAACGCCGCCTCGTGCTCAGCAGCGTGCCATCTCATGGCCCACATTACCATCGGCGGCGATATGTGAATGAACAGCGCAGCGGTGTGCTCGACGCTGTGAAGGATGAGCGCGTTGGCCAGCGCCGGGACGGCCCAACCAAGCGGGCCGTTCGCGAGGCAGAAGCAAGCGCGGAACACGTACGGCGAAGAGGTCACGGGCGCGAGCCCCTCTTTCAAACCGGGGATGGCCCACGCCGCGAGGCTGATGGAGCCAACGATGGAGTAGGCAAACGAGAGCCAATGGCACAGGTCCATGAGATACAGGCGCTGGTGATTCTTGAGCTTGATGCTATAGGACAGGTAGTTGAGCATCACCGACTTGACCACCTGCCAAACCCAGTAGTACTGCACGAAGCGTCCCAGGCAGAACGCGCTCCATCCGACGTTGAACAATCCGGCCGCGAACGACAGCGGGGATAGGCCCTGCTGACGCTTGTAGAAGTCCCCCTGCTTCTTGACGATTTCCAGCGCCCTTCGCAGGCCGTTCTCTTCCTCCGAGGAACGGAGCGTAGGCGGCTCGAGGCTCATGGTTCACCGGGTCTCTGTGCAGCTTGCGCCCGCCGGGAGTGCTTGTTAACTCTAGATTCTCTTTCGAAAAAGCAGCCCTCCAAGCAGAGGGTTCGCTCGAGGTGATGCCCGACATAGGGTCATAGCAGGGTGGGCGCCGAGGGTTTGTGGACCTGACGCGATGCATTTCGCGTACGCGTGGCCCAAGGTGCTGGCCAGCGGGATGCAGCAGCGCGGGGACGAGCCCGTCGTCGCCCTCGAGCTCGACGCGGGCCTGGGTTGCCTGGCGGTGGTGATGGCATCCTCCGTCGAGATCTGGTCGACGGGGCAGCACCGAAGACTCATCGGGCGGCACACGCGCGACCCGGAGGCGGTCGCCGAGGACGGCGCGTATCTAGCGGCCAGATGGCGCGGGGATGGGTTCGCACGGCTCGCGGTGGTCGCCGCGGGAGGTCGCGCGCGGCTCTTCGACGTCGTCTGGCCGAACGCATCGACCCCGCGAGACGCCGACGCGGACCCCGCCGCGTTGCCCGATCGATGCGAGCTCATCCTCCGCGCGACGCTCACCGTGGGCCCGGGCTCGATCGTCGGCATGATCCCCACCGCGGCGGACGACCTCCTCGACGGCGGCCACCGGCGGATGGGCTCGCTCCCGCCGATGCTCTCCCCGGTGAACGAGGAATCCGCCGCGCCGCTCAACGACGGCGTGTGCCTGTCCGTCGCCGGCGACGGCGACGTGCTGCTCCTGGGCACCTCCACCGGCCACATCGTGCAGTGCTCGTGGGAGGGCGGCGGCGGATCGAGCCACGACGTCGTGAGTCGCGGGGATCCATGCGCCGACGGCGGCGACCATCGGCACGGCGCGGTGATCCGCCTGGACTACTCGACCGAAATGCGAGCCGCCGCGGCGGTGATGTCATCGGGAGCGTGCGCGCTTCTCAGGATAGACGACGGCGCCGGGATCCCACCCGGGACGGGGACGGACGACAACGACGACGACGGCGGCGGCGACGGCGGTTTTGGTTTCGCGGCGGTCGTCGCGGAGCGGCTTCGTTTGGAGCGATGGGTCGGCGAAGGCGACGCGACGTGCGCTTCGTTTTCGCCGCCGTCGCGGAGGACCGTCGCGGTGGGCGCCTCGACCGGCGCGGTGCGACTGTATCGCGTGGACGCCGAGGCGGATTACGACGTCCTCATCGCGACCCCGTGGAGGGTGTTGAGCCCGGCGGACTGGGGATACGCGCCGGGGGACACGGGGGGTTGCGCCGACGTCTGCTGGACGTCGGACGGCGGCGGCGTGGCGGCGGGGTGGTGGCGGAGGGGAGTCGCGGCGTGGTCCGCGAACGGGTGCAGGCTCATGTGCACGCTGCCGCAGGGCGGGAGCACCGCGGGGTCGCACGCGGACGCGGACGCGGCGACCCTGCGGGACCCCCGGGACGGGTTGGACGACGCGGCGGGGGGTCGAGACGGCGCGTCGCCGGCGTCGTCGTCGTCCGTCGCCGGCGCCGGTTTGAGCCCGAGACACTTCGCGGGCGGCAGGCCGACGAACGCGCGCGACCGCGAGGGGGGCGACGGCGGGACCGCGCGCCTGGCGTGGAGCGGCGACGGGTACCGACTCTTCGTGGCGTCCGCGTCGGGCGGCGGCGGGGTTGGAGGAGGAGGAGGCGGCGGGGACGGCGAGGCGAGGCGCGCGAAGAAGGGTCGGCTTCGCGAGTTTTTATTCGCGGCGGCTTGCCCCCGGCATCACGTCGACGCGTCCACGCGGCGCGGCGCCCGCGCGCACCTGCTCAGGGCGGCGGACAGGGTCATAGTCGTCGCCGGCGGGGACGAGGACGAACGCGCCGCGCGGCACGTGATGCTCCCGGACGCGTACGCGGCTCCGAACTGGCCCCTCAGGCTGATCGCGGAGAGCGCCGACGGCCGAGACCTCGCGGCGGCGGGATCGCGCGGCTTGGTCCTGCACGACTTCAAGACGGGCAAGTGGAGGTTCTTCGGGGACGTGAGCCACGAGAGGGAGTTCGTCGCGACGGCGTTGGCGTGGCTGGAGGGCGGGGTGATCGCGGTGTGCGCGCGGTTGCGGGGGACAGGCGGCGGCGGCGGGGGGTCCTGGTTCGACTGGGGCGGCTCGTCGAAGGACACCGAGGCGGAGCGGCACGTCCTCCGCATGTACCCCAGGAACCACCTCAGCGTGACGTCCGTGCTGTTGGAGCACGAGCTCGCGACGGAGCCCGTCGCGATGAGCG
>MDTE01082940.1_pt1 | contig 46079 bp, 42 predicted proteins | sample 811231 | NCBI WGS metagenome assembly MDTE01 (sample SAMN05326651, study PRJNA326480) | marine metagenome | isolation source: seawater | place: Indian Ocean: Red Sea | collected 2010 | reverse complement strand
CGTCAAGCTCTACGAGACCCCCGCCAAGGACAACAAGTGGTGGGAGCAGCACATCATCGTCCGCGGTCAGAACATCGTGGTGAAGATCAACGGCAAGACGGTGCTCGATTACACCGAGCCCAAGGGCGTCCAGGGGGGCCGCAAGATCAGTTCCGGCAGCTTCGCCCTTCAGGCGCACGACCCCAAGAGTGTCATCTACTACCGCAACTTGCGGGTCAAGCCGCTGAAGTAGCGTCGACTCAGCCTCACGACGAGCCAAACTGAAGGTCCAGCAGCAGTTGCTTGACCTCAGTCATCTCGACTGCGTCTCGCGCGACCGCCGTCGAGGAGCCGATCAGAACCGGCCCCTCCTCGGCCTCGCGACCGGGCGTTGGCAACCGCCCATGGCTGCCCCGGACAATCGAGGCGTCCAGTCCGATCACGTCCATGTAGTACCGCAGGCCCAGTTTTTTCTTCAACAGCCGTCCCGCCACCCGCAAGGCCGGCCATCTCAGTTCCGGATCCACAAACAATTCGACAGGGTCATAACCCGGCTTGCGGTGAATGTCGACCGTGCGAGCGTAGTCAGGTGCCAGCCGATCATCGAACCAGAAATAGTAGGTGAACCACGCCCCCGGCTCGGCGACTGCCACCAGTTCACCGCTCCGGGGATGGTCGAGCCCACAGGCAGCCAGGTCATCACCACCGAGGACCTGCTCCACGCCGTCCGTTCGTGCTATCAACTCGGCCACCCGCGGCACGTCAGCAGGATCCCGGACATAGACATGGGCCACCTGGTGATCTGCCACGACGAAAGCCCGCGACCCACCCGCGTCGAGAGTCTCCCACCCCAATGGTTCCATGCGAACCTGCAGCAATCCGGCTTCCCGAAGCACCCGGTTGAGCGCCACCGGCTTGTCGACGTGCGTGATCCCGTACTCCGAGACCACCACAACCTCCGCACCAAGATCACCGGCCACCTCGATCACCCGCCCGGCCTCGGCATCCACCTCGGACAGGTCCGTCGCGATCAGCGGATCATCCGGCCCCAGTCGCTGCAGGTTGTAGTCCAGGTGCGGCAGGTAGACGAGTGTCAAGGATGGGCGAAACCAATCCAGCAGCCGGATCGCCGCATCGGCAATCCATCGCGTACTGCGAATGTCCGCCCCCGGGCCCCAGAATCTCATCAGCGGAAACACACCCAATTCCGCCTGCAGCCGATCCTTGAGATCCGCTGGATGGCTGTAACTGTCCATCACCTTGCGGCCGTCAGCCGGGTAGCTCGGACGTGGCGTGATCGACCAGTCCACCGGGGCGTACATGTTGTACCACCAAAACAGCTTGGCGGTGGTGTAATCGGCTGCGTGCCCGAGCGCACGCTCGTAGATTCGTTCCCCGCCGACGAGGCGATTGGATTGTCGCCAGAACATGATCTCGGCGAGCTCTCGCTCGTACCAGCCGTTAGCCACGATGCCGTGATCGCGAGGCAAGAGCCCGGTCAGCAGTGTTGACTGCGCGGTACAGGTCACGGCCGGCAAAACGGTACCCAGGGGACAGGCAAACCCCTTTCCCGCCAGTCGAGACAGGTGCGGCGTCGACGGCCCGATCATCGAGGGGGTGAGCCCGACAATGTCCAGCACGACCAGCGGTCTCGTCATCGGCTGAGCCCCGTGCGGCTAGTCGGCGTCAACACGCGTCGGCGCGTTCTCCCGAAGGACGTCTGGCGGAGTGAACTCGAATCGCTCGCTGCCGCTGAAGAACTCGATCGGGTTGTCGTACACGATTTTCTTGATCTTCGACTCGCTGTGCCCCCGACGCCTCATTTCCATGATGAAGTCCGGCACAGCCGTCGGGTTCGACGGGCCCCAGTCTCCCGCCGAATTCACCATGATCCGTTCACCTCCGTACATCTCGATGATGTCGGCCGCTCGCGATGGCGTACACTTCGTGACCGGGTACAGCGTCATCGCACACCAGAACCCCTCCTCGCGAGCCAACCCCACCGTGTGCTCCTCGACATGATCAATCAACACGCGGCCGGGATCCACGCGATCGTCTTCCAGCAGCATGTCAATGATCATCCGCGTCCCCTTGTACTTGTCGTCCAAGTGCGGCGTGTGGATCAGAATCAACTCGTTCGTCTTCATCGCCAGCTCGACGTGCTCGCGGAAAATCGTGCACTCGTTGGGCGTGTTCTTGTTCAAACCGATCTCGCCGATCCCCAGCACGCCCGGCTTATCCAGGAATTCGGGGATCATCGCGATGACCTCGCGACTGAGCTCAACGTTTTCCGCCTCCTTGGCATTGATACACAGCCACGTGAAGTGTTGTACGCCAGACCATCCCGCTCGCGTCGGTTCAAACTCCGTCAGCTGGCGGAAGTAGTCTCGAAAGCCGTCCACGCTCCCGCGATCAAATCCCGCCCAGAAGGCCGGCTCACTCACGCCCACGCAGCCCATCCGCGCCATCCGCTCGTAATCATCGGTGACGCGGGAGATCATGTGAACGTGGGGATCAAAAAAGTACATGGCTGGTTCTCCGCGGATTGTCGCCTCGATGCGCGACGGCCCAGTGCCTGGTCACTCACAACCAGGTCACTCACATCCAGGTCACCCGGAACTAGGAGTCGGAACCTGGCTGATTCCATCCCGATTGGTACGGATCACTGAAAAGCACCTGGATCTGTTCGGCACGGTTCCTTCCAGGGCCCGCCAGGATCTCAATTCCCTCCTGGATCCGCTGGCGACGGACATCGTCGCCGACGACCGCGGCCCCTTCGGACCGGTCGATTCGGTCCAGTGACGCCGCCAGGACGAGCAGGCTGGCTCGGACGTCCAGGTAGACCTGGTCGAACACCTCCTGGGCGGATTGCACGGACTCCATGACAGGCTCCTTCGCTGACACAGCCCCAACACCGGGGCTCTCAGTTGATTGTGGGACACAATTCGTCGTCAATTCCAGTCTCGCCCCGACCCCGAGGGAATTCAAGAGGCCAAGTCGGATGAGTGTGCCGACCGCACTTGAGGCGTCAACTCTGGCGAAAATACCGGTTGCGGCGACCTTGACGCTTCACGCCCCGACCTTCGCCGCGATCTCACCGGGGATCCGCTGCACCACGCCGTTTCCGTCCACGCAGGCCAAGACACTACAGGCTGTCGCCAACAGCACGTCTTCGCGAAACACAGCGTATTCGTGTTCGAGTTTGGCGGCGCCGACCTTGGTCAAGGTCGTCACGAGGCGCAACACGTCGTCGTAGCGGGCCGGACGATGATATTTCGCTTCCAGCGTGGCCACCACAAAATAGTGACCGTCGGCCTCCATCTGCCGGTAGTCTCCCCCTTGCGACCGAAACAACTCCGTCCGTCCCATCTCAAAGTAATTGAAGTAATTGGCATGATGCAGAAATCCCATCGCGTCGGTCTCGCTGTACCGCACCCGGATCGTGATCTCGTGCTGATCTGCCATGTGTTCCTCGAAAACCTCGTCGGACCGTCACAGACCGGGGCCCGGTCTCTGTGGGCGTCTCATCCACGCCTGCCACATGCCACGTATCGGCCGATTATCGACGAGGGCGTGACAGGAAGAAAGCCGTGACACGGCAGGAGTGTCCTTGAGGAAACCGGTCAAGCGACTATTCTAGGACCGCGCCGGGTGCCCAGCCACTCGGCGCCGTGCCGGTTGTGTTCGATCGGCGTCGCCACTCGTTGTGAGTCCTTCCCTCCCGCCTGCCCCCAGGCAACGGCGAGTCGAGTTGAGAATCCTGGTTGCCGATCCGCTGTCCGATGCCGGCTTGGACGTCTTGCGACGCCGAGAGGACGTCACACTCGATCTCACCCACGGCCTCGAGGGCGAAGACCTGCGTGCAGCGATCCACGAGGCAGATGGCGTGATTGTTCGCAGCGGCACGCAGCTGGATGCAGCGGCCCTCGACGGCCAGGAGCGTCTGCGCGTCATCGTGCGTGCCGGGGTCGGTGTCGACAACATCGATCTCGATGCCGCCACGCGCACCGGCGTGGTGGTCATGAACACGCCAGCTGGCAACACCACCAGCACAGCCGAGCACTCGATCGCGATGCTGATGGCCCTGTCTCGCAATATTGCCCCCGCTGCCAGCAGCCTCAGGGACGGGCAATGGGAGCGCAAGAGATTTGTTGGCACACAACTCGCCGGCAAGACGCTGGGGATTGTCGGACTCGGACGGGTCGGCCTGGCGGTTTGCGAGAGGGCCCGTGGGCTGCAGATGAAAGTGGTGGGCTACGACCCCTTTCTGTCCCCTGACAGGGCGGCCGAGCTCGGGATCGAATGGCACCAGGATCTTGACGGCATGCTCGGGGCCTGTGATTTCCTCACCGTCCACACGCCGCTCACCAAACAGACACGCAACCTGATCAACGCTGACCGTCTCGCACAAATGAAACCCGGCGTACGCATCGTCAATTGTGCAAGAGGCGGCATCATTGATGAAATGGCCCTGGCAGAGGCTCTCGACAAGGGGATCGTTGGCGGAGCAGCCATCGACGTCTTCGAGCACGAACCGCCGCGGGACCATCCCCTGGTGGAACACCCACGTGTTCTTGCCACGCCTCACCTGGGAGCCTCCACCGAAGAGGCCCAGGAGTCGGTTGCCATCGAAGCCGCCGAACTGCTTGTCGGCTTTCTCGTCAATGGCGAGGTCCGTCACGCCGTCAACATGGCCCCGATCTCGGCCGCAGATCTCGAACGTATCAGAGTCTATCTCGACCTGGCACTCCGGCTCGGCCTGCTGCTTTCCCAGCAAAACCAGGACCAGGGCATGCGGGCGGCGGAAATCGAGTATCGAGGTGAAGTGACCGAGCAGAGCACCAGGCTGGTCACGGCCAGCTTTGCGGCTGGCCTGCTGGACCGGGCGCTTGAGGCCGAGGTGAACCTGGTCAACGCCGAATGGCTGGCTGGGCAGCGAGGGATCGAGTTGAGGGAGTCTCGGACATCCGGTGCCGGCGACTTCAGCACACTGGTGCGAACGACGATTGAAACCGACTCGGGACACAGGCAAGCCTCGGCCACCGTCTTCGGCAACCAGTTCCTCAGGCTCGTCAGGATCGACTGCTTTCAACTGGATGCCTTCCTGGACGGCACTCTCCTCATCGTGCGACACCACGACGTCCCCGGTCTGATCGGGTTCATCGGCACGGTGCTGGGACAACACGAGGTCAACATCGCGCACCTCTCGCTCGGTCGAGAACAGGACGAACCCGGCGGTGAAGCCCTCGCGGTTCTCAATCTCGACTCGCTCCCGCCTGATGCCTCCCTCGATGACCTCAGGCAACACGACGACGTGACGTCTGTTGAGTTGGTTCAGCTACCGGCGGCGGGAGCCCCGTTGCCCTGGTTCGGCGGCTGCCAGCCCAAGTCGCGTGACGACAGAGCAGTTGACCAGGCTGATTCGGCGTGAGAACTCACCTGACGGGTGGGATGCGAAGGTATTGCAAGGCCCACATGCCATTGGTAGTCTCGGGCTAGCGGCCCGCTTTTTGTGCGTTTTTTCCGGTTGTTTCAGCCGATTCTTGCCCCATCCCTCGTCCTTGGGAGCTGAAGCCATGACACCTCGTATTGCTCGTCCTGTTGCGCGCCGCCGCGGCTTCACGCTGATCGAACTTCTCGTGGTGATCGCGATCATCGCCGTCCTGGCAGCTCTCCTGCTGCCAGCTGTTCAACAGGTCCGTGAAGCCGCACGACGCACCGAGTGCATCAACAACATGAAGCAGATGGTGCTCGCCATTCACAACTATGCCGACTCACACCACAGCTTCCCGCCGGGCTACATCCGCACTGGCAGTTCCCAGTACATCGCCGCCAACTTTCCCGAAGAAACCCAGGTTCGACTGGGCAAGCCCATCAACGGTCAAAACCTGGTCGTCGTTTACGGGCCACCGCCATCGATGTACCAGGAGTGGCGACTGTCATTCGACTGGAGTTGGCAGGCATTGATTCTTCCGCAGATGGGAGCCGGGGCGACGACCGAGATCAACTTCAAGGAAATGAAGAACAGCCAGAACAACCTGATGAAGATGAGGCGGGAAATTCCCTCCTACGTCTGCGGCAGTGCGCGGTTGGCCAGCAGATCCCCCGGCGGATTCGGTTACTCGACCTATCGTGGGAACATGGGCACACGGCCCACCAACGGCACGATGTACATGAACAGTCGGATCACTTTTCGGGATGTGGAGGATGACGACACACACACGATTCTCCTCGGCGAATCGTTGATGGGTCTGTGGGGCGACGGATACAGCTGCTGTGCCCGTGTCGCTGACGACAACAACGACAATAACCCTGACCGCGTGGTGGGTGGCCAACCTCAGGCCTTTGACACCTGGTGGACCAACTCCGGCATCCACTACTACGGATTTGGCAGTTGGCACCCCGACGTCGTCGTCTTTGGATTCGTCGATGGCCGGGCGTCCTCCGTCGACAAGAACATCGACTTCACGATTCTCAAGGCTCTCGCCACGCGAAACGGTCGCGAGCCAATCAACCTGCCACGCTAGCCAGCCCGGAAACCACGGGCCTAGGCCCGGTCCCAGGGAAACGGCAGGACCTGGCCGATGTGATCCAGGCCCAGGATCAACATCACCAGCCTGTCAAAGCCGAGCGCCACGCCAGCACAGTCTGTCAGCCCGGCATGCTGCGCCCGCTCCAGGCGGCTCCCTGTCGGCAGCGCGCTGGCCCCGGATTGAGCTCGTCGCCGAGCCTGTTCACACATACGGGAGGACAACTCGTCCGGATCGGTGATCTCGTGGTAACCGTTGCAAAGCTCGACTCCCTGGACATACAGCTCCATACGCTCTGCCACGTCCACGCTGCCACGACGAATGCGAGCCAGAGCAGCCTGCGTGGCCGGGTAGTCATAAAGAAACTCCGGACGATCCCGACCGAGAGTCTCCTCCACCCGCTCGGCAAGCAGCAGGTTCAGCCACGCATCGGGGTCGTCGATCCTGATGCCTTCTGGAATGGTCGCCAGCTCCCGATCCGCCAGCTTCGCCAACTCGGTCGCCGGCCGACCCAGCACCTCGACCCCCATCACCCGCGCAAACGCCTCGTCATACGTCACGCGTCCAAAAGGCCCGTCCTGGGCCGGGTTCAGCCACACCGGTCGCCGCGACCGCGTGGCGACCACATTGCGAACGAGTGATTCGACAACGGCCATCTGGTCCAGGTGAGTTGTGTGCGGGTCGTACCACTCGACGATCGTAAACTCGGGATTGTGAAACCGCCCCGACTCGTCTTGACGGAATGCCCGCGTCACCTGGAAGAGGGACCGAGGACAATCGGCCAACAGTCGTTTCATCGCGAATTCGGGCGACGTCTGCAGGTACCGCGGCACACCAGCGCCATCGTCGACAATGAACGGATCGAGGTGCTCGTCGACACAGACATCTGCACCCAGCAATGGCGTTTCCACCTCGAGACTGCCCCGCGCCGAAAAGAACCTCCTCGCAGCATCGAGCATCATCGCCCGGGCCTCGAGCGTCGCCCACGAAGCCGTCGGCCGCCAGTCCTCGAACGACCGGTTCACAATTCCGCCCGAATCGCACGGGCCAATCGCATCATCCCCTCGGCCAGCCGTTCCGGCGTCTCGACCCCGAAACTCAACCGCAATTGATGCCCCGGCCGGGACTCTCCATCACCGCAGTAGCAAAGCTGACCTGGAACATACATCACCTGTTCATCCTGGACGGCGCGTGCAAACAGAGATCCCCTCAGGCCGGCATCGACCTCCTCGGGCAGACTCAGCCAGACATAGAGTCCTCCAGATGGTTCATGCCAACTGACACCATCGGCGTCTCCGAGGTAATCGGTCGCGGCTTCCAGGAGAACGTCACGTTTTGCGGCATAGGTGCTACGGAGCCGGACCACGTGCTCGGCCAGGAGTCCCTGCTCGAGCACACTCGCCAGAATGTGCTGACTGAAGCTGGTCGACCCGAAATCCTCATTTCCCTTCAGGTCCAGCACCGCTTCGACAAGGTGCTCGGGCAACACGGCGAATCCCACTCGCAGTCCCGGTGAAAAGCACTTCGAAAAAGTCTGCACCAACGCCACGGTGCGTCGATCACGGTCAAAACTCCAGACGCTTGGTCGTGACTCTCCGTCGTAATACAACTCGCGGTACGCCGCGTCTTCGACCACCAGGATTCTCTGTTTTGTGGAAAACGACTCCACCAATGCCACCAGTTGCTCTCGCCGGCCCGTCGACAGGCTGACACTCCGGGGATTGTCGTAATCGCTGACGACGTAGACCATCTTGACCCGGTCGAGCTCACCGTTGGCCGCCAATTGCTTGAGCTGCGCCTCGAGCGAGTCGAGCTTCATCCCCTCCTCATCGGATGAAACCGACACGGCACGTGCCCCCTGGCCTCGCACCGTGCTCAGCATGACGTAATAGGTGGGATCGGCGATCAGGCAGACATCGCCCGGGTCCAGGACCGCCTGGCACAGAAGCGACAGCATTTGCTGAGACCCCGTTGACAGCACAACCTGGTCTCGACTGATGCCCAGCTTCTCGACTGGAACCTGTTCCAGGTCGGCGAGGTATTCCAGGAGCAGATCTCGGAGATGAACAGCCCCCTCGGTCGTACCGTACTGCAGCGCCTGCCGCAGCATTTGGTCATCTGTGAGCAAGGCGGCGGTTGCCTGGCGCGTCGCCTCAAGGGGCAGGGTTCCCGGGTCCACCAGGCCAGCCGCCAGCCCGATACACTCGGGATGATCAACCGCCTGCTTCATCATGAAGCCCACGACGTTGTCGGCCGACCACTCGCGGCGGCGGCTCCAGCGAGGTTCAGGTGTGGCAACCGCGTGTGACGTTGTCATGGTCTTTCCCGGCAACATTCACAGCAGCCGGCATGGTCCCGGAACAGTGTCTCAAGGGCCCGCGTCGGTCAGGCCCGCCGTAACGTCTGGCGTGCGTACTGGATTCCATCGACCAGAACGTCGATGTCAGACGAGTCGTTGTAGCAGGCAAAACTTGCCCGCGTGGTGGCCACCGTGTCCAGCCAGCGATGCAGCGGCATCGTGCAATGGTGACCGGCCCGGACCGCCACACCTTTCCGCTTGAGGAGTTCCGCCATGTCGTGAGGGTGAACGCGATCATCGGTGAAACTGACAATCGCCCCCTTGCAGTCCACTGCGGGGCCGTGAATCTCAAGGTCAGGAATGTCGTCCAGACGCTCGTGGGCTTCCCGCAACAATGCCTGCTCGATCCGGTTGATTTCCTCGAATCCCACCGCTGCGACGTAATCGACAGCCGCCCCGAGCGCGATCGCCTGGGCGATGGGCAGCGTCCCGGCCTCGAATTTCGCCGGCAATTCGGCCCACGTCGATTCCGTCAAGCCGACCTCGCTGATCATGTTCCCCCCGCACAGGAATGGGTCCATCCGTTCCAGCAATTCCCGACGTCCATACAGGACTCCGACGCCGGATGGTCCAAACAGCTTGTGCCCCGAAAATGCCAGGAAATCCACGTCAGATGTGGACACGTTGATCGGACCATGTGGGACGCTTTGAGCACCGTCCACCAGGATGACAGCACCGACCGCGTGAGCCGCCTTGACCAGGCGATCCACCGGATTGATCGTACCGAGCACGTTGGACATTCCGGTCACGGCCACGAGCCGCGTACGATCGCCGAGGCACTCGTCCAGGCGGCCCAAGTCCAACTGTCCATCCTCGGACAACGGAATATGACGAATGACCGCGCCCGTCCCGGCGGCCAGTTGCTGCCAGGGCACGAGATTCGCGTGATGCTCCATCTCGTTGACCAGGATCTCGTCTCCCGGCTCGAGTTGCCGCTGCCCCCAGGCGGAAGCGACCAGGTTGATCGACATCGTCGTGCCCGATGTAAAAATCACCTCGTCAGACGATGACGCACCGATCCAGTTGGCGATGCGTTCACGCGCCCCCTCAAGTGCCGCGTCCACCTGCACACCGAATTGATAGACGCCGCGATGCGCATTGGCATAATACGTCTCGTAGCACGAGTTGAGCGCTTCGAGCACAGGCGTGGGCTTTTGTGCACTGGAAGCGCTGTCGAGATAGACCAGCGGTGTGCCGTCGGCCAACGGCCGACCGAGAATCGGGAAGTCGCTGCGGAGGCTGGACACGACCTGCTGTCCTCGGGAAAAGTCCGTCACGAGACGGCCGGCGAGTCAAAGAGAGCTTGGCTCGGAATCCGCCGTCTCGTCATCCTGCGAATAAACGAGTGTCTTCAACACCTTGAATCCTAGCAGACCACATCGCTGACGCGTCGCGGTCAACTGCACCTGCAACAGGTCGAGCATTTCCGAGGCCTCGAACTCCGCTACCTCAGAGAGCGACTTACCTTCGATGTGCTCACACAGGATCGAGGCGGCAGCCTGGCTGATCGCACACCCTTCGCCATCGAAAAAGGCCTGCGCGATCCGGCGATCTGAATCGATCTCGAGCTGCAACTGCACTCGGTCGCCACACAGCGGATTGAGCTCGGTGTGGGTACAACTGGCCGCCTCGAGTTGACCGCGATGATACGGTGACTCGTAGTGATCCAGGATCAGGTCGTCATACAACTCGTCGCTCACCGCAGTTGCCTCCAAGCGGAGAACCCATACCGGGCAGGCCAGTACCCTGACCTGCCCCCTTTCATCCAGCCCTAGTCGAGATAGCCTCAGTCCAGGTCTACAGGATCTCCAGCTCGGGCAACTGGTCATCCAGGCAGACGTGTCGAGCCACTTCAATCGCCACCCCTTCACAGATCGACACCAGTGCATCTCTCACAGGACTGTCCTCCGAGATCAGAGTGCTGATCTTCCCGGCATCGCCGCGCCGTCGCACCTCCGGGTCTGCCGGCAATTCGCCCAGAAACGGAACCCCCAGCTCGGCCGCCTTCTCGCGTGCGCCACCACGACCGAAGATCTCCCCGGTCATGTTCTCCACAACTCCCAGGATCGGGATCTTGACCTGATTGAACATTGACACGGCTTTGATCGCGTCGAGCAGAGCCACCTGCTGTGGCGTGCAGACAATGACCGCGCCGGATAGCGACAGCAACTGTGACAAGGTCAGGGCGACATCGCCGGTGCCCGGAGGCATATCGATCACGAGATAGTCCAACTCGCCCCAGTCGGTCGACTGGAGGAACTGTGTCAGTGTGCGATGCAACAGCGGACCTCTCCAGATCACCGCCTGGTCTTCCTCGATGTGAAACCCCATTGACATCAGAGGCATGCCGTCGACTTCCAGGGGCTGAATCCTCTGGACGGGCTGGCCGTCTTCACCTATTTGCTCGATCACCGACGGTTCACCCTCGGCACCAAGTAGATGCGGAACGCTGGGACCGTACACGTCGGCGTCCATGAGCCCGACTCGAGCTCCAGACGCTTTGAGGGCAAAGGCCAGCCCCGCCGCCACACTGCTCTTCCCGACTCCCCCTTTACCACTTCCCACGCAGATCACGTTGGCGATCCGCAGTCCGATCTTCCCACCGGAATTGGAACCGCGTACGGCCCGCTCGAAGACGACGTCGGCGTCCCCGCCGATCGCCTCGCGAACCAGACCTTCGAGACGCTCCAACCCCGGATAGGCCGTCACGGGCAACGTGATGGTAACACGGGGCTGCTCGCCGACGACCGCGACGTCACTGACCATGTTGAGGTCACCGAGCGTGCGTCCAAGGTGTGGCTCCGTCACGGACGCCACCTGCTGTCTCAAGTCGGTATCGTTCATCGTCCTCGCAATTCTCCCTGCCATCCGCTTTCGGGGGACGCTGTGGTCCGCGCCGCACGTTGACATACCGCAAAAAGCCTCATGGGCGTCACCGGCTCAACCAAGATCTCTGTCACTCCCGCCTCTCTCAGCGGCCATTCCCATTCCGACCAGCGTGATTCTCCCACCACGACCACAGGGCATCTGCGGTCCCAACTGCCGAGCAATCCCAGAGTCTCGGCGACTGAATTCCCAATGTCGGCAACCAGGACTGCGCCACCGAGATCTCGGTGCCAACCCATCGCCTCTTCGGCCGTCGTCGCAGACACGACCTCGACAATCTCATCGGCCCCCTGCGGCCCTGTTCCGTCTCCCGTTCGTCCAGGCAGTCTGCGCTGCCGCTCGGTCGCCAACGCGTCGCGGAGTCCCCCCGATGGCTCGAGCACGATGATCGAAAACACCCCGAGATCCTCCGGCACCGATTCTAGGGACGCTCCGGTTCTCCATCAACGCGTCGCGAATCTTGCCGTCCGGTGCCGGTGTCAGTACCCTGCAAAGTCCCCACGGCATTCGTGGCCCGGTTGACAGCAAGCAGCCCGACAATTCTTACCGACACTGCAGATGGACAAATGACAATGAGTGAACAAGACGGCGTCCTGGTCAACATCCTGATGGGAAGCAAGTCGGACTGGTCCACGATGAGCCACGCCCGAGACATGCTCACCCAATTCGGCATCGCAAACGAATGCCGGGTCCTCTCGGCCCACCGTACTCCTGACGAGACGGCGGAATATGTGGGCAGCGCCGAGGACCGAGGTGTCGAGGTGATCATCGCGGCGGCCGGCGGCGCAGCCCACCTGGCCGGCGTGTGCGCCGCCCACACCGTGCTCCCGGTACTGGGAGTCCCCATGACCGGATGGGCCACCGACGGCATGGACGCGTTGCTGGCAACCGTGCAGATGCCGCGAGGCATTCCAGTCGGCACACTCGCGATCGGCAAGGCCGGGGCGGTCAATGCCGCGCTGCTGGCCATTGCCATCCTCGGTGGGAAGCGGCCTGAGCTGCGCCAGCAAATCAGGGACTACCGTCGCAGCCAGGCCGAGGCGATCCTGGCCGAGACTCTCGAGTAAATCCGCCCGACCACGCCCCGGCAAATGCCATGACCCGCGCGGGATCTCCCATGGCACGGCGTCGACTCCGGCCTCGCCTGGGACTCACCCTGGTTCTGGTGACCTTCGCCCTGGCCACCGCCGGACTCATCGTCAGGCTGACGGTCCGTGATGCCACCGCGGCGACCGGCATGCTGTATTACGGTACGCCGTGGCCCGTCATCGCCTCCCTGGTGATTCTCGCCGGAGGCGGTTTGCGATGGCGATCACGGTCGCCGTGGTCAATCCCGTTGGCGGCAACGGGACTGCTGGTCCTGGCCGTCTCCACCTGGACCAATTGCCGGAGTCCCAAGAATGTCGGACTCTCCGGCACCACGCTCAGTTGCCTGGTATGGAATTGTGACCACGGCCAGAGAGGCTGGGACCGCGTGGCAGACGCGGTTCGCGCATTTGAAACCGACATTGTCTGCCTTGTCGAGGCCGGAAGTGTCTCGCCGCTGCAAACGCTGTTCTGGCAACGGGCTTTTCCGGACCATGCCTCTGGCGGTCTCGGCAGTGGCATGCTCGTGCTCGTCAAGAACGGAACAGTGCGTCAGGTGGGTTCGGGGTCACTCGACGGAAACGCCCGCTATCGACAATTCGACGTCCACTGCCATGGTCAATCGCTGACCATCTTCGTGATCGACGTCAAGAGCACGCCCTGGCTGTGGCGCAAGTCCCCGCTGCAGAGCATGCACGAGGTCATCAGAGAATTCCTCGCAAAGACGCCGAATCGCCCCGTGCTTGTAACCGGAGACTTCAATACGCCGTCCGATTCGGTGTGGTTTTCGTCTTGGCGAGAGACGCTTCAAAACGCCTGGGAACAGGCCGGTGCCGGATACAGACCAACCTGGCCAGTGCCTCTCCCGGTCCACGACCTCGACCAGTGCTGGGGTAATGACCACATCACTTTCACCCGATGCCAGGCCGACTGGAGCACCTGGTCTGACCACCGCCCCGTGCTGACACGCTTCGCGGTCGCCGCGCAAACGGCCCGTGCCCGCTGAACCGTGAACCCGCAGACTATTCGGCCGCGACAACTTCCAAGTCCCAGCTGCAGCTGATGCATCCCTTGACGGACTGGTACGCTGGACACTTGTCGGCATAACTGGCCAGAACACGACCGATCAACTCATCGTCAATCGGTCCGCCAGCCGGATCAACAGTCAAGCGGTAGTGCATTCTCATCGTGGTGATGCGCAACACCCCGTCGACCTCCTCGATGTCCCCTTCGACATCCGCGTGCAGTCGGTCGACGGTTGAAATGGACCGCGCATCCAGCGCGGCAGCGAGGGTGCCGGTCAGTCATCCGGCCACGCCGGCGATCATGTGATCAAGCGTCGCCGGATACTCCGGCCCACTGAATTCTCGGCCGTACTTCGTCGCATAAAAGTCCTTGATGCCACCGTGGATCCCAAAATCCAGGACGCCATCAAATCCCTCGACGCGGGCCGTGCGATGCGGCCCGGCGTGCTTGGTGATTTCGATCCGACTCGTATGCACGACACTCATGTTTCGCTCTCGACTTCACCCCAAGCTGGTGGGAACCGTCCAACGGGTTTGCCGCATTCTCGTCGACGCCAGGCAGATGTCAAACCACCTGGCGGCCTCACGACTCGTTGACTCAGACTCCTGGCCCGGCACACAATGCAGCCCCCTTGGGCGACAGACAGGAAGACGATGTCATGAGCCACGCAAAAGCCTCACCCCGGTTCCATCTCGTCGACTTCGCCGACATTCCCGGCACGCCGTGCCCGTGCGGAACCGCACGACGAGCTTTTGCGGACGTCGAAGACTACCCGGGCACAATCCATGTGACCGAGATTTCCGCGGATGCTCAGCTGCACTATCACAAGCGTCTCACCGAAACGTACTACTTTCTCGAGTGTGACGACGATGCCCGGATGCAGCTTGACGACGAGATCATCCCCGTCGCAGCGGGCCAGTGCATCATGATCCCCCCGGGCACACGCCATCGTGCTGTTGGCCGGATGAAAGTGCTGATCGTCGTTTTTCCCAAGTTCGACCCCGCCGACGAGTGGTTCGACTGAACCGGACGGCTCGACGGTTTCGAATGAGATGGGAGCGAGGGCTAGACGAGCCCCCTGCGTTTGCGCAGAAACCACTCCAGCGAGATCAACACCACGAAGGCACCGAGCACGTACCAGTTGTCCCACAGGTCAATCACGTTGGCCTGGGCCAACCCACCGACCACCTGCAGCTCGGCCAGTTGTTCGATGGCCACGCCCATCTGCTCGGGAGCGAACCTGGCCCCACCGCTGAGTTGCGAGATCTGGTCCAACAGTCCCGGGTCGGCCGCCGGGTCGTCGAGCTCCAGATCTCGCTCGTCGACCAGGAAACGAGCCCGAGCCGGCAGCCCAACGGCCTGGCCGTCTCGCCGGGCCGTCACCTCCACCCAGTAGTCACCTGCCTCAGCGGTCTCGGCAAACCGAGCCGCAAATGCGTCGAGATCTTTCCTCGGTCGCAGCGACACACGACGATCACCCGGAGCCAACACTCCGACATCAAACTGGGCATCATCGATCGGCTTCCCCTTTGGGTCCCGAGCCCCAAACCGAACCGGCACCTCGGACGCCGCGTTAAACACGCGCGGTTCCACCTGGACCCAGACGGGCTGATCGGTGTCGTCTTCCTTGTGGGCCAGCCACAGGATCATCTGCTGCCAGAACCTCTGATGAACTTCGCGGTGGCCGAACAGGAACCAGAAGAATGTCGAGTCTCCGGCAAACGCGATCAATCGTCCGGTGCCGGTGTCGCTGGCCAAGACCAGGTCATTGCCATCCGCGTCGCGAGCCAGGACATCCACAAAGTCGTTTTTGCGACGCAGCCTGTTGGCTTTTTCCAACGGCGGCAAGGCCGCCCATCGAGTCCGGTTCATCTCGCCCGTGTCGGCAATCCGCATGATGAAATGGGCCAGGCCCGCGTCGGTTGGTACGATGCGGATGTCTTTCATCAGGTGCAAGTCGGTCTCGATGGGCCCATCGTCCTGGAATTCCGCCGGATTCATCAGGACCGGAGCGAGTGTAGCCAGGGGAGTCGTCGCATAGCCGCCCGCTCCAAAAGACTGAAATCCCCCCAGCATCAACAGGCCAGCCCCTTCGCGGACTCGTGCCGCCAGGCTGGCCACGTGCCCAGGCCCCAGTACGCTGGCGGGGACGTCCCCCAGGATGTACACGTCCTGATTTCCGGGAGCGAACAGCTCGGGATCGAATTGCGTCCGAATGCCGCCAACTCCTGGACGCACGATGTGCGTTTCGAGCTGGATCTTGTCCGAGGCGCGGAGAAGCTGCACGCTCTTGACCTCGGTCCGGATCCGATCGATGTAGGCCACGCGGATACCACCGCGCCGCACGCTGACCAGGGAACGGCGTCGGTTGTTGGCCATCCGAACCTCTCCATCCAACGGCTCGCACTCCACCGCGATCTTGAACTCGCCGGGAAGCGACGGCACGAAGGACAACTCGACCGCCCGCACATCCTCGTTCCGATCGGTCGTCACGCGGCGGACCGGAGTTGTTCGCGCAGTTGCCGGTGGCTGCGTCATGATGCCCGACTGTCCGATCGCCTTTCCGGTTCGGTCCTCGACAAGGAGCCTCACACGAACATCTCGACCGGCCGCTCCCAGCATCCTCACGCGGGCTCGAACAATTACAGCCTTGTTCGCGAAGACCACGCGATCAACCAGCAGGTCATCAATCGACACGTCGAGCGTGTCGTTTCCGTCCCCGGATGCTCCAAATGGAATGGTATACACCGGCAACCCCTGGTCGCCGAGCATTCGGGCCACCCGACGGGGATCGAGATCAAACGGCGAGACTGCCCGCTGGGCACCGTCCCCCATCAGGATCACACCCGTGACCTGCTGGTTCCTCGCCTCCTGGAGCACCTTCTCCAGTACCGTCCCCATGGCCGTCTGGTCGCCGGACGTCTCGGCCGCTGGCAACTGATCGCCCTTGAGCTCCAACGGCACGAGGTCACGGTCAAAATCAAAAAACCTCACCTCGGTGTTGTCAGCGAGTTCATTGATCTGACGGCGAACATGGGCGACCGCTTCCACCAGCGCTTCTCGGCGGGTCTTTCCCCCCGCCGCATCGGGGACTCCCATGCTCCTGGTCCGGTCCATCACCACGGCAAAGACCCGAGGTTGGCTGTCTGGTTCCATCACGTGCAGGCTCGGCCGCAACAACGTCAGCGCCAGCAAGCCCACAACCGACAATCGCAGTAGCATCAGCAGCCGGCGGGTCGAAGGCGACACATGTTGGAGGCGCCGCGGATAGGTCCATGCCACCACTCCAAACGCCACCAGCACTCCGATCACCACGAGCACCGGATGCCAGGCAGGGGTCATGTCCCATCGAATCATGCCTCGCCTCCCGGCGCCGCCGTGGCCATACCCGCTTGTTCCGCCTCGTAAAACCGGTTGGCCACCAGGTGTTCGATGCAAAACACTAGCAAGAGTAAAAACACGACCACAGGAAACACCTCACGACCAATCCGCATGTCGCCCACGCGTCGCTCGAGTTCCTCAAGATCTCGAGCGACCTGGTACATGTCGGCTCCGAGCAGTGTGTCCAGGTCCTCCTGGGACACCCGGTCGAGATCTCGCTCGGCGGCGTCGAGATTGAGGCTGAATCCGGAGTGCCAGTCGACCGCGTCGCCGCGCCCGCGGACCTGGTAATGGCCGAGCGCCTCGGACGCGTCGATTGCCAGCACTTGTCCCTGGCGAGACTGACCTGGCTGCTGACTGCCGTCGGGGGCGACAACTGAAAACTGGGTCACGGGTCTCGTCGGAAACACCTGGACCGACAGAGATGTATTGGCCTCGTAGGTGTAGGATTCTCCCGAACGCTGTGACAGATAGCCGGCCAACTGGTCAACCAGCACCACGAACCAGTCTGACCGTGCCAGGTCGTTCCACTTCCACCTGAGATCCAGGGCAGTGGCCAGCATGAGCGTCCGGCCACGCCCCGTGCTGCGTTCGAGGAGAGCCGGATCGTGTGCGTCTCCGGTGAAGCGTGCCACGACCTGGCTGCCGCCAGACGGCACAAGCCGCCAGTAGAGTCGAATATCCCTTAACACCAGGTCCCCCGCCCCGCCGAGATCGGCAAACAGCTTCAGGGCGGGATGAGTGGCACTACGGAGGTCGAGGTATTCGGGAGGAGTGAATTTCCGAGACACGTCGAGCGTGGCAGGCAGGACCTTCCGGGCGGCTTCCGAATTGTACGACGACGGTTTGATGCCTCGGTTCTGTTGCCAATGGACACTTGAGCCAAGCACAACGCCCAGCCCGCCACCACCGTCCACAAAACGGGTCAGTCCCTCCCACGATGCGTCGCTGACCTCTGCGACATTGAGCAGGATCACGCATCGGTAGTCTGTCATGTTGACGTCGGCCAATCGATTTGGTGGGAGATAATCACACCGAAAACGAGCACGCCCACGTTCCACTTCCTGCTTGGGTGCGAGGGCTTCGACAAGATAGGCAGCCTCCGAACGCGTCGGAGCCACAACAAGAACCCGTGGTGCCGGCGCGACAGCCACCGTGAAGTACCCCACGTCGTCACAGGCCAGCGGATCGCTGGATCTCAAACGCACCTCACCTTGCACATACGGGCCGGCCAGCCCGTCAGCGACCAGGCTCACCGTCGAAGCGGCACCGGGCGAGAGTTTCACCTCGGAGGTGCCTCGCGGAACGAGCTTGCCGGTTGCGTTGTTGATAAACAGGTCCACGGTCCGCAACGCTTCCCCATCCAGCCCGACGCCGTCAATCACAGCTGTCAGAGTCACAGCTCCGCCGTCTGCAATGGTCTGTCTCGACAAGTCCAGAGATGCGATCCCGGTGTTGACCGGCTGTTCCACGCCCGTATCCACCAGGTACACGCCTCCCAGCCAGGGTCGCTTGTCCACCTCACCTCGCAGGCGATCGGCATCCGCTGCGCCCTGGGACCAGGCCCCACGGGCCATGTCAGTGAAGACGTACAGCTCGCGCACAAACGGATCCTCTCCCGACGCCCGTGCGGACGCTCGCTCTCGATCCGCATTCAGGAGCGCCAACCCGCTCTCGACCGACCCGTTCAATGTCCGGCTGACGGGGTGCAGAGCCAGCTGATCAATCCGCCGTCGGACCGCCAGCGGACTCTGCTGGAAGATGACAAACCTCCCGGCCTCCGGTGCAGCATCGTCGTCTCCGTCACCGACCGCGCGAACAACCGCCGTATCGACGACGGCCACCTGGCTGCCCGACGGCAGCCGATCGAGATGGCTGCGTGCGATCTCCTGAGCGAGCTCCAACCGAGTCTTGCTCTGATGGCGATACTCCATGCTCTGGCTCGTATCGAAAACGAACACCGCTGCCACGGGGGCATTGCGAGCGGCACCCAGCGATGGATTGGTGACCTCGCCGGACACCCGCGGTCCATACCAGCCGCCTCCCCACAACGCCAGCAGCAACGACAGCAGCAGCCCCAAACCGGCACGGAGCATGGTGCGTCTTGTTGCCAACTGATGTCCCGGCCAGCCCCGTCGATGCCAGCGTCGCATGACGATCAGGTAGATCATGGCAGGAAGCAAACACGCCACGAACAGGCCCAGGATTTCACCGGGCCACTGAGGCCAATAATCGGCAGCTGGCAGCTTCGGACGTGCCACGGCCAATACCACAAGAGCAATCAATGCCATCCTCAGCAACAGCAACCAGATGTGCCGCAGGCGCATCCGTCGCCGATTGTGCCGTCGCCTCTGCTCCAGCAGCCTGAGTGCCGGAAACAGGTGAGGACGAGGCCGCGCCCTCAACATCATGTGCAGCAGCACCGGCACCGCCGCCAGTCCCAAGCCGTAGATGATCGCGGGGTTGATCAGTTGCATCGGATGAAGTCACCGCAGAGCCGTCACGCTGCCATTCTAGCGGCAGACTCCCCGGGCAAGCAGTCGACTTACCACATTCCGTCTCACTGCCGCCGGCTGTGACACGCTCACGTCCCAGTTGGGTCCGAAATGAGCGCCAGGACCTCGGCCTTGATCTCCCCGTTGACGCTCAGCCCGTTGCCTCCGTCGATCGTCTCGCGGCCATCAAACGACAGAAAGTGCCCCCCGGCCTCAGACAGGATCGGCAAGAATGGCGCGGCGTCCCAAGCGTTCAGTTCGGGATCCACCATCACGTCCGCGCGACCGGTCGCCACCAGGAGATGCCCGTAGCAGTCGCTCCACCCGCGGACGAGCCCTGCCGCTCCACAGAGTCGTTCAAAAGTCGACTGCAAACCAATTGTTCGCCAGCCAGTGATTGTCGTTGTGCACAGCAAGGCCTCGTCCAGCCTGTCCACGGACGACACACGAGCGGGCTCAGGAGCCTCGTCTCCCCGCTGCCAATAGGCACCGACCCCGACCGCGGCGTAAACGACCTCCTCTAACGCCGGCATACGGCACACCCCGGCGACCATCTCACCATGATGCTCCAGGCCGATCAGCGTCCCAAAGAGCGGCACGCCGTGGATGAAGGACTTCGTGCCGTCGATGGGATCGAGAATCCAGCGATAGCCACTCGTCCCCAACACCTCCCCGTATTCCTCACCCAGCACACCGTCACCAGGGAAGTCCGACTCGATCCGGTCACGTATCAAACGCTCCGCATCCCGATCCGCCACGGTCACGGGCGTGAGGTCTCGCTTTGCTTCCACCTGCAGGTCGCTGCTTGTGAATTGCGTGAGGATCAGGCCTGACGCCTCACGGGCGACCGAGACTGCCCAGTTCATACGCTCTCGTCTCGCCTCGAGATCGTCGACCATCATTGGTCCTCCTCGAGCCGATACAGGTGCTCACCCGCCTTCCGGACCAGGAGCACCCCGTCCTCTTCCCGATTCGCAAAGCTCTCGATGTCGATCGATGCCGGATCTCGATACCCCAGGTTCACCTCGCGGCACGTCTCCTCGTCCAGCCCGGTGGCCAGCGTGACCCGGACCCGCGGACTCTCGACACCGTCCTTCATGCAACCTCCTCCGCGGACATGCGTGGAATGCGCCAGCACACCGCGAGGAATCCCCTCGAAACGCTCCGGCTGACTCGTGAAGTAGTCTCGCACGTGATAGCCGACTTGCTTGATCAGTGCGCCATGCGTCACCGAGATCTCTGCCAGGTGTGGCGCGTAAATGATCAACTCGCCACCATCAGCCACGACAGGTTCGAGCTTGTACATGCACTTGCCGGCCACCCAGAGCTCATCGTACATCGCAGGTGCACACGAGAGGACGGTGTGAAACGGACGCGGTTTGCGGATGATGTGCGTGCGGTTGGACAACTCGGCTGCCCCGGCCCAAGCCGACTCCGGGTTCCCGTAAAACAGATCCACCACGCCACCGTCACTGGCGACCACGAACGCCACGCACCGCCTTGGCACGGGGATCATCTGGGCGGCAAGATCGACCACCTTGCGCACGGGGGTCTCTCGCACACCAATGATCTCGGCGTTGGTGATCAGCGCGCCAAGCCAGTGGAAGTAGTTCAGGATCGCCGCACCCGCGATCCCTGGGAAAAAGTACTTGTTGCCCCCCGAGAAACCCACCACTTCGTGGGGAAACACCGGCCCAAGAACGAGCAACACGTCATAGTCTTCGATTCTCGCATTGATCTCGACGGGCACTTCCTCGGAGAGCAATCCTCCGGAGATCTCCTCCGACTGAGCCCGGGTCAGCGTCCCGATTTGCTGGAGCCGATCGGGGCGATCCCATTCATGATTGAAGAGACCGATCGAATCGTCTGCCACATGTGACTCGATGCCCAACATGGACGCGATGTCAGCCTGTGGCATCGGAGGATGGGTGCCCAAAGCGACGATCACGTCCATCTGGGCGACAGTCTGCCCGATATGGCGATGCAGTGCACCAAACAGCAAAGGCAGAGGAGCGGTTCGCGTCGAGTCTGGCACGACCACCAGCACCCGCTGGCCCGCGAAGTCGGCAAGTGGTACCTGCGAGGCAAACCACCGTTCCACTTCGCTGACAGACAGCGAACCGGCGTTCGTGGCAGTGGCTCCGGTCATGGCGCCGCCTCCCCGGGATCGCCACCCAGCAAAAAGCTGATGACCACAAAACCGAGATACAGGAGGACCAGCGGTATCCCCATGGGCCGTTCAAAGTGCTGTTTTCGAACGGCCCTGGCGATGAACAGCCGGAAAAGGACCAGGATGGTGAGCATTGTCGGCAGGTGCACGTACAGAAAGACCTCGGGCACTCGTGCCGCCTGGTCCACGATCGGCAACGGGGCGGCGATTGCTGACGCCCCGATCACGAACAATACGTTAAGCACATCAGCCCCGATCACGTTGCCGACCAGCAACTCGGGATGCCCGCGTCGGATCGCGGTCATCCCCACCACCAATTCCGGCAACGACGTCCCAAAGGCCACCAGGGTGGCCGAAATGACGACCTGTGGCACCGACAGCCGAACGGCAATCACCGTCACCGTCTCGATCAGAACGTGGCTACTGACAATCACGATCGCCGCTCCCACGAGGAGAACAGCCAGCAGCACGATGGCAGCCTGCTGTTTCTCGTCATGGTCATCCGCCGCGTCGTGTTTTCCAGGCTCCTCAAGCCCAGTGCCCCCGTCGGCCAGCGTCAGGCCTTCGGCGGCCGCTTCCTGACGGCTCCACGACACCGACACCACCAGGTAGATCGCCAACAGGACGAGGAAGAACGCCCCCGCCCAGTTGGGGATCTTTGCATCGGCGGCTTCAACCCACCACAGCCCGTAACACAGCCCGGCCAGGAGCGCGGCCGATCCAAATTGTACCCACCCCTGCCGGCTCAGCAGAAACCGGTTCACCGGGAGACGCGTCAACAGGCATCCGGCTCCAAAGATCAGGCCCGTGTCAGCGATGATCGACCCGACGGCATTGCCCAGCGCCAGGCCACTCTTGCCGTCCCAGGCCGCCATCACGCTGACGGCGCACTCGGGTGCTGTCGTCCCGAGGCTAACAATGGTGGCACCGACAATGATCTTGGGGATGCCCAGCCGCGTGGCCAGTCCGCTCGAACCGTCGACCAGCCAGTCGGCGCCTGTCATCAGCGCAAACATCGACGCCGCCACGAGTCCCAGAAGGACCACCTCGTGCAGGCCCTCAAACCAGGCAGTTGGGATTAATTGGTCCACGGCGTCACACTTTCTCCGATGGCCAGCAAAGCCGACATCGTAGCGGTCGCCTCAATCCGCCGGAAGCCCCCGTCTCGCGGCGGGCGATCCTCCTTCGGGGTCAGCGTCCGCAGTCCGGTTGTAACGATCCTACGGGTTCTTCAAACGGCTCACTCGTCCTCACCTCAAAAAAACGCCGGTTCCAACGGCAGGAGCGTCCGATAAACAGCTTGAGGAAACGGGACATGCCAAGGGGACAGGGCACGTGCAACGGGAAATGAACGTCTTGGCGTTGGTCAAGAACTCCGAACGCTACGTCTTCCTTTACGACGACAACAGCACCGAAAGCATCTTGCAGAAGCTCGGTGAATACGCGGCTGACCAGGACCTGAGTTTCAGCTGGTATGATGCCGCCGTGCTCAGCCAGAAGGTCCGTCGCCTGAAGGAAGAACTCAAGGACGAAGCGTCCGTGGTGGCCTCTCCCGCCTCGTCCGAGCAATCGGCAACGACGGCCACAAACCCACATGGGCTGGCCGAATCCCAGCCTCCTCAGCCCGGCAGCCCCGCCCCGAATTCCCAGCCAACGCAGGTCCCGCTGCCAGGCCTCAGATTTCGTGGCTCTGGGCCCCGACCGTAGTCTCTGCGGAGACGGACAGTCGTTCCGCGACCATTCTCCCGGGAGACGTTCCATGCAGGCGGCCATCGAGGGCTTTCTGCGACATCTCCGCGTCGAGCGGAACGCGTCGCCACTGACGCTCAAGTCCTATGGCGAAGACCTCGCGTTGTTGTGTGAGTTCCTGGCTGGTGAACTCGCGAAGATCCCGCGGCCATCCGAGATCACGGTCCTCCAACTGCGTGCCTACGTGGCTTCACTGCACCAGCGAGGATACGCAAGAAGCACGATTGCCCGCCGACTCGCCAGCCTGCGGAGTTTCTTCGAGTACTGCCGACGCGAGCAGATCATCGACAGCAACCCAGCCAAGGCACTCCGGACTCCCCGACAGGGGCGCAAGCTGCCTCACTTCCTGTCCACCGACCAGGTGGCCACTCTGCTGGAGACGCCCGACACCACCACGCCGTCCGGCCTGAGAGATCGTGCGATTCTCGAGACTCTCTATTCGGCCGGCCTCCGTGTCAGCGAACTGGTGGCATTGGACGTGCCCGACTGGGACCGGGACACCAACGTCCTTCGGGTGCGAGGCAAGGGTCGAAAGGAGCGAGTCGCACCAGTGGGGCGATTCGCTGCCGCGGCCCTGGAACACTGGTTCGATGTGAGGCGGGTCAGCAGTGACCTGCCGCCGGCTGAACAGCACGCCGTCTTTCTCAATCGCTACGGACGACGGTTAACCTCGCGAAGCGTGGGTCGGCTCCTCGAAAAGCACATCGCTACAGCGGGCCTGGACCAGCTCACCTCGCCTCACACGTTGCGCCACAGCTTCGCCAGCCACATGCTTGACGGAGGCGCCGACCTGAGAAGCGTCCAGGAATTGCTGGGACACAAGAGTCTCACAACGACCCAGATCTACACCCACGTCAGCACACGCCGCCTGCGAGACACCTACAACCAGGCCCACCCCCACGCCCGCCAGGCTACTGCTGCTTCCAACCGCGGCTGACAAATAGAGGCACGTGCTCAGGGGACACGAACAGCCGGTCCTCGGCATGCGGCACCTGGTAGTAGTTTTCGGGTCGCAAGAGACGACCGTCATCGGAATTCAAATCGATGACCCAGCGTGTCGGACGCGACCTTCTCGCCAGGAACCGAAGCTCAAACGGCTCCAGTTGCAGCGGCGACATGGCGTCAAACAGCCCCTTGTGAGCAGCTCGGGCCGCTGCGACATCTGACCGCACTCGCCCCAGGGTCCGATCCAGCATCGCCTGTCGCTTCATCCCCTGCGGATCGGGCACGGCGTCGAGGATCGAATCCTCCTTACGCCACGGGTTCACGTTCGGCCAGATGAAATACGGGCAGGCCTGGCCCAATTTCAGGAGACGCTCATTGTAGCTTGGAGGTCGTGGCGTCGGCTTCGTCCGACTGGGCTGGTTGCGGTTGATGTAACACAGGAAACGCCCAAACCCATCCATGATCTCGTATCCAAAGACCATGAACATCTGAAACGTCTCCTCGGTCTTTTGCATCACCTTGATGTCAGACCGCATCTCTCGCTCCAGCGCCATCTCCGCCGCTCTCGCATGGCGGATGTGATTCATGGCAGCATCGTCCCGGATCCGTGCCTTCAGAAACTCGATCAGCACGGCGGGCAATTCCTGGCCCTTGGCAAACACCGGCCATCTGCTGTCAAACGGGTCGGCCAGGAAGGACTGCCATCGGTCCTCTTCGATCCCCACGAATTGAGTGGTTCCGGGAAATCGAAAGCTCACCTCCGGGGTATCAATCCCCAGGAGTCTCACACCTATGTCGCCCACGGCACTCACGATCACCGTGTCACCATCGTGAGCCTGTTCCGCCACGGTGCCCTGCCTCCGCATTCTCTGGCCCAGGCGGGAGATCCCGCTCGTCAGGTTCGTGCGATCGTTGAAGCGAATAGCCCGTGGCATATCATCCCCCCTTGACGGATGTCCGATTCGCGAGATCGACGGTGAATCGGCGAAGACCTGGCCAAGGCCGGCCAGCGTGAGCACCGCAGCTGGCGACAAGAATACCACGCACGCCGTAGCGCCAGATACCCTTTTCATCGCGCACACCCCCGCATAGATTAGCCACAGGCCATGAATCCGGGTGCGTGAGAGAGGCGACCGATGATTGTCAGCTGGGAGTGGCTCGGCCAGTATGTCGAGCTCGGCATGCCGCTCGAGGAGTTGACCACCCGGCTGACCATGTCGGGGCTCAATCTCGAAGGGACCGAGCCGGTCGGAAACGACACGGCGATCGACCTGGAAGTCACCAGCAACCGCCCCGACTGCCTCGGGCACGTAGGGGTCGCTCGCGAGGTGTCAGTGCTGTTTGACACTCCACTGACAACTCCCGATCCCACGCCCGCGACCAGCGATACGCCAGTTGCGGAGATCACATCAGTCGCTATCGAGTGCCCTGCTCTGTGCCCACGCTACACCGCCCGTGTGATCCGGGGCATCGCAGTGGGCCCCAGCCCCTCCTGGCTTGTCGACCGGCTGGCGACACTCGGCATTGCGTCGATCAACAACGTTGTCGACATCACGAATTACGTGCTGATGGAGACCGGGCAGCCGCTGCACGCCTTTGACCTCGAAAAGCTCTCCGAGCAAAGAATCGTGGTGAGGGAGGCCCGTACGGGCGAGACACTCGAGGCCATCAACCACACCACCTACAAGCTCGAAGCCGGCATGTGCGTGATTGCCGATGCCGAAAAGCCTGTCGCCCTGGCTGGCGTGATGGGAGGGGCCGACACCGAGATCTCCGACGCGACCACGTCGGTTCTGATCGAGACGGCAGAGTTTGCCCCTCTGTCGGTCCGCAACACCGCACGCCGCCTGTCGCTGTTCAGCGACTCCTCCTTCCGCTTCGAGCGAGGCGTTGACGTCGAAGCGATCGACAGCGCCAGCCGCCGCTGCTGTGAGCTGATCCTCGAACTGGCCGGTGGCGAGTTGTGCGACGGAGTGATCTGGGCCGGTGAACCGTCGGAGGTCTCCCGGCCCGAAGTCTCCCTGCGATTTGACCAGGTGCCGCGTATCCTCGGCATCGATGTGCCCTCCGACGAGATTGTCGGAATCCTCGAACGACTCGGCCTCACAACTGTCTCCTCGGACGACTCGTCCGCGTCATTTCAGCCCCCCCCTTGGAGGCGGGACCTGACACGCGAGATTGACCTGGTCGAGGAAGTGGCTCGTATCTGGGGATATGACAAGATCCCCGAGGACAACCGGGTCCCGTTGACACTCTCACAACCTACCCACCGCGACCGGGTCACCAACGCTATACGGGACCTGCTGTGCGCCGCGGGCCTGAACGAGGCCATGACGATTTCATTCATCACTGATGACCTGCACAGGGTCTTCCAGCCTGAACCTGCGCGGGAGCCTTTGCGGGTCGAACACTCGTCGCGTCGGCAGGAGAACATCCTGAGACAGTCTCTCGTGCCCAGTTTGCTCGCCTCGAGGCGTGAGAACGAGCGACATGGCACGTTTGGTGCCGATCTGTTCGAGATTGCCAACGTGTACCTGGAGGCGCGGCCCGGAACGCCGGGCTCCGAACCGACCCGAGTGACAATGGTCACCGGCATGTGCTTCTCAGACCTCAAGGGCGTGGTGGAGATGCTTGTCGAGCACCTCGCCCCTCGTGCCAGCCTGGGCGCCGTCCCCCACGAAGCCCCCGGTTTTGTCCGCGGACGCGCAGCGCAACTGACACTCAATGGTCAACCGTGCGGGCTCCTGGGGGAACTCGACCAGGCCGCAACCGACGCCATGGATCTGCGGGATGCCGTGACGATCTGCGAGTTGGACCTCTCAACGCTGGAGGCAGTTGTCGAGGTGCAACGGACGTATCGCGACCTGCCACGTTATCCCGCCATCGCGCGAGATCTCAACTTTGTTCTCGACGAGCATGTGCAGTGGGAAGACCTTGAACAGGTCGTCCGCAGCAACGCCGGCCCGCTGCTCGACACCGTCACCTTCGGTGGCCAGTACCGTGGGCAACAAATCCCGGCGGACAAGAAATCATACATTGTCACCATCGGATATCGGTCCGACGAGCGCACACTGACCAGTGAGGAGGTCGAGGAGGCCCAGGCCCGCGTGGTGACATCGTGTGAACAGGATCTCGGGGTGAGCCTGCGGTGAGCGTCCCAGTGGACCAGACTCGGCCATTGCGCCCGGCCACGCTCAGCTACGGCCCGCTGGAACTCCAGACGCGCTATCTGCTCTCGCCGCTGGCGGGCTTCACAAACCTGCCGTTCCGGCGGATGATTCGCCGTGTCGGTGGCGTCGGCCTCTGCACGACCGACCTCGTCAACTCTCGCAGCCTGCTGATGCGGCGTCACAAGGCACTGGAACTCGTTCAGACTTCACCTGATGACCGACCGCTCTCGATCCAGATCTTCGGCAGTGAACCGAGTTTCGTGGCGGACTCGGCTCGCCTGCTCGAACAGGAATTCCAGTTGGAGTCGATCGACATCAACATGGGCTGCCCCGTCGCCAAGGTCGCCGGCCACGGGGCGGGCGCTGGCTTGATGCAGCAGTCCGACGAGGCCGTCAGGCTCGTCGAGGCAGTCGTCCAGGCGGTTGCGTTGCCAGTCACAGTCAAGATGAGGCTGGGATGGGACAGCCGGTCGCTGTCGGCCCCGTGGTTCGCTCGCGCCTTCGAACAGGTCGGCGTGGCGGCCATCGCCATCCACGGCCGAACCCGGGAACAGGGATTCAGTGGCGAGGTGGACCTCGATGGCATCAGGCAGGTCGTCGAGGCCGTCTCTGGGATTCCCGTCATCGGCAATGGCGACATCCGCACCGTGGACGACGCCGCCAGGATGCTCACGGTGACCGGCTGTGACGGCATCTCGATTGGACGCGGTGCTCTGGCCAATCCGTGGATTTTTCGCCAGTTGGTTCAATGGGAACTGACCGGCCAATACGATCCTCCGGGCAGCTTTGATGACCGGATGACACTGCTGCTTGAACAGTTTGACTATTTGGTGGAACAAAAAGGTGAACAGCGAGCCCTCGTCAGCTATCGCAAGACACTCCACTGGTACCTGAAATCGATGAGAGTGCGTCCGGCGCTGCGCCACGAATTTCAGTCGATCGAGACGCGTCGCGACTTTGATGACGCAATCATGCGGGTCAGGAACGAGGCGTCGGCGTCCCGTCGCACCGGTCGCTTCGACGTGCCCGTGCCATCTGGACCGAACGCTCACTGGTAGGCCCTGCCGGCAAGCACCCGGATTCAGGCCGCGGGCTCAGACGAATCGGCCTCGGCGACCTGGTCAGCTGCTGGCTCATCGAACTCGGTGGCATCGGGATCAACCGTTTCACCAGGGCTCTGCGTTTGGACCCTCACCCGGCGGACCCGGCGCTTGTCAGCCGCATCGACTCGGAATTCCCACTGGCCCCAGTTGAGGCACTCTCCCAATTCGGGAATCCGCCCGAGTCGGGTGATCACCCATCCCCCCAGCGTGTCGTAGTCTTCGTCTTCCGGCAGACCGTAGCCCATCCTCTCGTTCAGATCGTCTATGTGGGCCCTCGCATCAATCTCGACGAGCCCCGTGCCAATTGTCTTGACCAGGTCACCGCCTCCCACATCGTACTCGTCCTCGATCTCACCGACGATTTCCTCGAGCACATCTTCAAGGGTCACCAGACCGGCCACGCCACCGTATTCGTCCAGGACAATCGCCAGGTGCACCTGTTCATGCTTGAGTGTCTCCAGAAGCGTGTCGATCCCGGTGGTTTCCGGAACGTAAAACGGCTCACGGATGATCTCCCGCAGCCCTCCCGGAGCCGAGACGTTGTCGACCTGGAGATGACCGAGAAGGTCCTTGGCATAGAGCACGCCGACGATGTCGTCGGTAGATGTGCCAACGACTGGCACGCGCGTGTGCCCCGCATCGAGCAATTGTTGCCGCGCGTCCTCAAGCGACGCATCTGCACTGAGACAGATCATGTCGGTCCGAGGAGTCATCACCGCCGCCACATCCTCGTCGTGCCACTCCATCACGCGGTGAATCATTGTGCGTGCGGCGGCCTCGATGAGTCCTCCACGCTGTCCCTCATCCATCACGCTCCGGATTTCGGCGGTCAGAGCCGACAGATCGTCCACCTGGGGTTCGTCGCGTCCCGCCATGCGATGGCACAGGCGGTCGATTCGGAGAACGACAGCCAACAACGGTCGCATCACAACGGACGTTCCATGGAGCCACCACCAGTTTCTGACAAGGAACTGATCTCCCCAGACACGCGACGACGACCATGGCACGATGATCTCGGCCAACAGCACCGCCACGCCCATCGTCGCCAGGACAACGTAAAGTGACCAGGAGTTCCAGGCGGGGCTAGCTGCTGTGATCCACCACGATGCCGTGACAGCCGTCCCTGCCAATACGACCAGGTGCAGGATGTCGGCGGCCACCTGGACACGCTCCCGGCGAGCCAGGATCGTTCCGAACAACTCCGGTTGGCCGGCGTCTCGACACACCGATTCCAGCCGACTGCGTGAAAATGTCCGCAAGGAGCTGGCCGCCGAAGCAACCAACGCCACCAGCACTCCCAAGCCCCCCCCGATCAGTAAGACGGCCCCGGTCCCAGTCATGCCCTGACCCTCACCGAAATGCCCAGTTGATCCAGGAGTTCTCCCTCCCGCTGCCGCATCTTGCCGCGGTCCACGTCGTCGATGTCGTCAAATCCGCACAGGTGCAACAACCCGTGGACCAGGTACAGCGCCACCTCCTCGGCCACGTCGACTGCCAGCTCTCCGGCCAACCGGGTCGCCGTCTCCACGCTGATCACGATCTCGCCGTGCATCGCAGTGTCGTGGGTGTCAGCCAGGTCAAAGGTCAATACGTCAGTTGGCCCCTCGACCTGCATGTAGGCCACGTGCAGCTGCGCCATTTCCCGGTCATCGACCAACGACACGCTGATCTCGGCACAATCGATTCCCTCTGCGGCCAGCACGAAACGAGCCACCTCGGCCAGGCGGTCCCCTGGTATCGAACAGGTGATGGATCGATCCACGATATCGACACGGCGCGAGGTCTCCCGATCCGCCCCCAGCATCTCGCCGTTGTCAGTGTCCTCGGTCACGCGGTCCGCTGCTCCGGATAGGTCACACGTCCGTGGTAAATCCCGATCAGAGACTTGGTGAGCGATTCCTCGATGACGCTGAGATCACTCAACGTCAGCCCACTTTCCTCGAATTGCCCATCCAGCAGCCTCGACAAAGTGATCCGGTGCACCAGGCTCTCCAGTCGCTTGGGTGTCGGTTCGGCTACCGTTCGAGACGCACTCTCGACAGCATCGGCCAGCATCATGACGCCTGATTCTCGCGTCTGAGGCCTGGGCCCGGGATAGCGGAACGACGACTCGAGCGCGTCAGTCCGGTAGCCCGGATCATCGCCCGCCCGACGCTCGGCCTCGTGAAAGAAATACTCCACGAGCGTTGTTCCATGGTGTTGCTCTATGAAGTCGATCACGGGTTGAGGCAGGTTGTGTTGACGTGCCAATTCTACGCCATCCTTGACGTGGCCGATAATGATCAGCGTGCTCATCGCCGGCGCCAATTCCTCGTGCCGACTCCGAGATTCTTCGTTCGTGTTCTCGATGAAGTACTCGGGCTTCATCATCTTCCCGATGTCATGGAAGTACGCCGACACCCGCACGAGCAACCCATTGGCGCCGATCCGGTCGGCGGCCGCTTCCCCGATCGTTCCCACGACGATCGAGTGGTTGTAAGTGCCCGGAGCCCGCTGGACCAGTTCCTGCAAGAGAGGATGCGACACATCACCCATTTCCAACAGGCTGATGTCTGTCACGACGCCAAAGGCCCGCTCGACAAATGGCAGGCTACCGGCCACCAAGTACCCGGCCACCAGGCACCAGAGGAACCCCCGCAGGGCAGGCCAGAGCCCCTGGGCGTCTATCACCAATCCGCCCAGGTCGGGCGACGTGATGGTCATCGTGCCCCAGTCGACCAGCAGGTAAACCACCCCTGTCCAAAAGCCGACCTTGATCAGGGTCGATCGTGATGAAACGCGTGAAAGAGGCAGAATTGCGGTCGCCGAGACCGACAACAGCACGATGAAATGGCCGATGTCGACGACTGTCGAAAGAGTCAGGAGCAACGACAGTGTCAGTGCCGTCAGAATCGCCACCACCTGGCTCCATGCAATGGAAAAGATGATCACGGTGACAAGCAGCGGAATCACCTCGGCTCGCCACGGATCCAGAGACAGAAGTCGTCCAATCCCCACGGCCAGGACGACCGTGAGCAGGTAGATCCCCAGGCGACCGGCGGACGCCACCAGCTGGGGCTCGGTGCGAATCAACCACGCTCCGTTGAGGGCCAGAAGCACAACCAGCAACCCCACCACCGTCGCCCCACGCGCCAGGCGATGAGCAGGTGCCGCCGTGCGGCTGGCATGCAACTGTTCGATCCGGACCAGCGTCCCCGCGTCGATCGACTGGCCCGGCGCCAGGAGCCGTCCATCGGCAGCATCCGGATCACTCAACCCGGCCGCCGGTCGATCACCGATACGCCACGTCTGAGGCGGATCCCAGCCTTCGACAACGACAAGCATTGCCGCGACCGCTCCCACGCACATCAGCAGCCTCAGCTGAACACTCCTGTCTCCGAGAGTTCGCCTCACCCAGCCGCCAAACGAACTGGCCTCACCGATCTCTGCCGCACGCACAGTGCGTGACATACGTGTCGACTTGTGGCCAAACCACGACATCCTCGATGTCCCCAGCGGGGCCTCCTCCGGTTCAGGCCGGAGGGACCACCTGTTCACTGTCCGTTCGGTGGATTCTGCGCGTAGGCCTTGACGATGTCGCTGACCAGGCGGTGCCTCACGATGTCGCGTCCCCCGAGCCTGACGACGTCCACCCCTTTGATCGATTTGAGCCGTGAGACTGCGTCGGGCAGTCCGCCGGCGAGGTGGTCCGGGAGATCAACCTGCGTGGTATCGCCGGTGACCACAATCTTCGACCCCTGCCCCATCCTGGTGAGGAACATCTTCATCTGTGTCTGCGTGGCGTTTTGCGCCTCGTCCAGGATGATGAAGGTCTCGTTGAGTGTCCGTCCGCGCATGAACGCCAGCGGGACAATCTCGATGACATCATGCTCCACGTAGCGGCGAACCTGGTCGTAGCTCAGGATGTCTGCGAGCGCGTCGAGCAGAGGTCTCAGGTAGGGATTCACCTTCGCCGTCACGTCCCCGGGCAGGAATCCAAGCTTTTCACCCGCCTCTACCGCAGGCCTCACCAGGACGATCTTTCGCACCTCCTCGCTCCGCAATGCCGACAGAGCCATGGCCACCGCGAGATACGTCTTCCCACTGCCGGCCGGCCCGGTGCAAAACACCAGGTCGTTGCGAGCAATCGCGTTGACGTAATTCTCCTGGCCCGGTGTCTTCGGGCGAACGTCCTTGGCCTCCTCAAACAACTCGATCCGTCGTGTGCCGGGCCGATCCACGTCCCGCAACAAGTCCATACCTCGGCCGGAATCGCGTCCCGGATCTCCCGGTTCACCCACGGCCGCTTGAGGATCCTCTTCCCCCAACGCTCGTAACACATCCGCAGCGTGCAATTCTCCGGCTTCGTCGATCACCCGCCTGAGTCGACGAATCACCTCGACGCCCGCCTCGACCTGCTCACTCTCGCCCTGGATCTTCAGGGCGTCATTGCGCAGCACGACGTCAACGCCGACCGACTCCCGCACGCGACGCAGGTGCTCGTCTCGGGCTCCCAGGAGAGTCCGGATCTCCTCGGGATTGTCGAAGGGGATTGTCGCTTCGGACATGCCGCCGGCCCTTCATCGAGGGCCGATTCCGGTGCGGATCTGCCTACCCGTGACGCGAACGTCACAGAACGTCTGAAATTCTAACCACGCCCCTGTGTCGACGAAAGTCCCTCTTCGGCCCTGCCGTTACAACCGGCCCCTTGCAGGAGTCTTAGTGGCCACCTGTGACGATTCTGCCGGACACACTCAAGAGACTGCTTCGCGGGGGACGAAGAGTCGAACGGGGTATTCCGGATACAACCACGTTATATCCGGAATTCCGCGCCGCGCATTCCCCGCCAGGGAGTCCCAGGCCTCACAATAACCCCAACAATTGATCCCGCCATGTACGAGTCTTTCTACAATCTTGACCACTCGCCATACCCCGCGTCTCCAGACCCGGCCTCGCTGATCATTCAAGGAGACCTCGGAACACATCTCGGGGAGTTGGTCGGTTGCCTGACCACCGGGCAGGGCATCGCCGTCCTGACCGGGCCGCCCGGAAGTGGCAAGACTATCTGTACGTTGGCGATCACCCGAGACCTGTCAGGCCCGCTGTTTGGCATCTGTCTGAGAACCGGGAGCTTTGACCAGCCTCGCGACCTGCTGAAGGCGATTCTTCATGGTCTGGGTTGCCACCACCGTCAGACAGATGACCAGGACCTGAGGCTCGCGGTTCTCGACGCCCTCTCGGCGATCCCCACCCCCGCTTCCGCTGTTCTGCTCGCTGTCGACGAGGCCCACAGACTCTCATGGCCCGTCCTGGAAGAACTCCGCGGACTGACCAACGTCGATCGCCATGGCCAACCTCTCGTCCGCCTTCTGCTGGTCGGCCAACATGAACTCGAAGAGAAGCTCGCTGATCCGCGACTCGACGGGCTCAACCAGCGCGTCCGAGCCCAGGTGCGTCTCCTGCCGCTGACACGCGCTGAATCGGCCGAATACCTTCGGGGCCGCATTCGTTTCGCCGGTGGCGCCCCTGGCGACGTCTTGACCGACGAGGCCGTTGAACTCCTGGCCACGGTCTGTGACGGATCGCCCAGTTGTCTGAATCACCTCGCTGACGCCGCATTGCAGCATGGTGCCTGGAATGCGACTCGGCCCATCACGCGATCCGAAGTGCTCAGCGCACTCAATGAATCACGCCGACTGCCCCTGCGGTTTGCCGAACCCGCAGAGGCAGATCCAGACGCATCAGCCGCCTCGGCACACGACAACACGCTGGCCGCGGCAGCCCCGGTTGCATTGACGACGACCGAGGATGGCTTCTGCGCGGTCGAAGTGGGAGCAAGAGAAACAGCCTCGGTTCCGCCGACTGACAGCGATCTGACCGTTGGAGACGAGGGAAAGGGGATTGCATGGGACCTCGCCTCTCAACCGGCGCCTGTGCCTGGCAATGGACCTGGTGCCCCAGCGGAAGACAGCTCGACGGAACCGAGCGAGAGCAGTCCTGACGTGGACGTCGACATCAAGCAGTACGACGTTGTCTTGCCGGAAGCGAGCGCTGCAACGGCCAATGACATGCAACCGCCAGGTCCTCACTCCGGGATCTTCTCTCGTCTCAGAGAAGTGGCAGCTCGGGCGGTACAGGCCGAAGACGCCTGAGCCAATGGCGCAAACGTCGCCGTCTGCGAGATGTGTCTGAGGCCACGCGGTGTCGATCCGGGTCCAGTGTGCCGGTCGGAAAAACAGTTGAGATTGCGCACTCTCGTTCCCTTGTGGCTGGTGTCACTCTTGCTATCATTCCGGTCATATTGAGACACAGCCAGTGAGTGAGAGACTCACGGGAAGTCTCACGACACGAGGCACTCTGCTTCAACACCGTGGTTCGACTCAAGGACGGTCATGAGCCTCATTCAGCAGGTCTTCGGCAACTCACCTTTCCAACCGCTTGTTGAGCATGCTGGAAAGGTGCATGAGTGTGTCGAATTGGTCCGACCGCTGATGCAGGCTGTTGTCGATAGCGACTACGAGGAAGTGCACCGTCTCCAGGACCAGGTCTCAAAGCTCGAATACGAGGCCGACCAGATCAAGCACCGGATTCGTGAGCAGCTTCCGCGACGCTTCTTTCTCCCGGTGTCCCGTGAAGACCTCGATCGGTTTCTCCACTGCCAGGACAACATCGCCGATGGCGTGGAGGATTTTGCGGTCATCCTGGTGATCCGCAAGACTGCGGTGCACCCCCGATTGGTTCCCGCATTCATGGAAATCGTCGGTCAGGTTGTTCAGGTTTCCGAGACAATGTACGGCGCTGCGGCCGAGCTGATCTCATTGGCCGAGACTTCATTCGAGGGTGCCGAGGCGACCCGAATCCTCGACTTGATCAGCACGCTCGGCGAAGAGGAATGGAAAGCGGATCGGTTGCAACGGAAACTGAGCCAGCAGGTGTACGAAATGGAAGATGAGCTCGACCCCGTCACCATTTCATTTTACGAGAAAATGCAGAGAGCCCTCAGCCAGATCGCTGACGCGGCGGAAAACACCGGCGACATGCTGCGAGCCATGATTGTCAAGGGCTGAAAACGCCGGCCCACAGTCATCAGCTCACATCTCATCAGTCCCAGACTCTCTAACAAGACGCACATCCCGTGGACGGAACCTGGCTGTTACTCATCATTCCCGCCATCCTCGGTTTCTACATGGCGTGGAATATCGGTGCTAATGATGTCGCTAATTCGATGGCTGATGCTGTCGGATCCAAGTCCATCACGATTCGCAACGCCGTCATCGCAGCCGCCATCTGCGAGTTTCTTGGTGCCGTGCTCGTAGGTGCCCACGTCACCGACACGATTCGCAAGGGGATCGTCAGACCCGAGGCGGTGGGCATCGCCGTCAAGGGCCAGGATCCTGACACCGCCAGTCCGTCGGCGGCGACGGAGGCTCAGGGTGAAGAGGCCACTGCTGAGCAACTGTCGCCAACAGCCTTTCGCCTTGCGGTCGGCATGGCCTGCTCGCTTTTGGCGGCCGCGATCTGGCTGCACCTGGCAAGCTACTTTGGGATGCCCGTGTCGACCACGCACTCCATCGTTGGTGCAGTCACCGGCTTTGGTCTCATTGCGTTTGGCGTCGAGGCCATCAATTGGCCCAAGATGGGCGAAATTGTCGCGAGCTGGTTCATCTCACCAGTCCTCGGCGGCCTGATCGCCTTTGTGCTCTTCAAATTGCTGCTGACCTTCATCCTGGGACGGCAGGCTCCGACCCGAGCGGCGATCCGCTTCGCGCCCTTTCTGATTTTTGTCGTCGGCTTCGTGATGTCGCTCTCGATCCTCTGGAAGGGGCTCAAGCACATTCTCAAGGAACAACAGGACCTGCTTCCGGAGTGGATGAAAGGCGACAACTCCGACTCGGCCGCCTTTGTGATCTCCGGCATGATCGGACTGCTTTCGTTCATCGCCGCACAAGCCTACCTCCGCAAGACACTTTCCGGGCACTCTTCTGACACGCTCTCCGATCAACTCGACCGCGTCGAGCGGATGTTCGCTCCCCTGGTCGTCATCACCTCCTGCTGTGTAGCGTTTTCTCACGGAGCCAACGACGTTGCCAATTCCGTGGGGCCTTTGGCAGCCGTCGTTGACATCGTGACCACAGGCAACGTCCAGTCCAAGGTTCCGGTCCCATTCTGGGTACTCGGCCTGGGCGGCATCGGTATCGTGATCGGACTGGGCACCTATGGATACCGCGTGATGACAACCGTTGGGAGTAAGATCACTCAACTGACGCCGTCCCGGGGCATCGCTGCCGACACCGCCGCCACTGTTGTCGTTCTCGCATGCAGCCGCATGGGTCTGCCCGTCTCGACCACGCACACCCTGGTTGGCTCGATCCTGGGAGTCGGTCTCGCACGTGGCCTGGGGAGTGTGGACCGCACGGTGACCAGGAACATCTTCGGCGGTTGGCTCATCACAGTCCCCGTCGCTGCCATCGTCTCCGCGATCCTCTATAAGGTGGCCATGCTGCTGATTGGTTAGGTCATCCGGTGAGGTAAACAAGCATCACACTGGATGCGACCGCGGCCCCTGGCTGGCCGGCCATCTGCCTGGTGCCAACCTACCGGGATCACCTCCCCCCCCTCCCTGACATCTCAAGGAGCCACGATGCAAGATCCGCGCATACAACAGTTGGCCCGGACGCTGCTGGACCACAGCTGCCAGGTAGCCGCAGGTGAGAAAATCCTCATCGAGGCCTTTGACCTGCCGGATCCAGCCCTGGTCTGTGCCCTGGTGGAAGGGGCCGCCGAGCGGGGGGCATTGCCGGTCGTCAGTTGGAAGAGCAATACGATTTTGCGCAGTCTCTACCGGAGTGGCACCGCCGAGAGCCTTGGATTGTGCGGGCAACTGGAACGGCATCAGATGGAGCAGATGGACTGCTACGTCGGGATCCGAGGGGCGGCCAATAGCAACGGGTTTGCCGATGTCCCCGGTGACAAAATGGACCTCTACCAGGCCCATTGGTGGCACACCGTGCACTCTGAAGTCCGGGTTCCCCGGACCAGGTGGGTCGTCCTGAGGTATCCCACGCCATCGATGGCCCAATCGGCCCATATGAGTACTCCAGCGTTTGAGGACTTTTACTTTGACGTTTGCACGGCCGATTACGCGAAGATGGCCGAAGATCTCAAGCCTCTCCAGGCTCGGATGGAAGCCGCCGACCGGGTACACATCACCGCGCCGGGAACCGACCTGCAATTTTCGATCAAAGACATCCCGGTGATCCCCTGCTCTGGCGGCCGCAACATCCCAGACGGTGAGTGCTTTACGGCGCCAGTTCGCGACAGCGTTCACGGCACAATTCGATTCAACACGCAGTCTCTCTACCAGGGCACCGTCTTCGACGGCATCGGCTTCCGGTTTGAAGACGGCAGGATCGTTGAGGCCGACTGTGGGGGAGAGACCGACCGACTCAACGAGATTCTCGACGCCGACGACGGCGCACGACATATCGGCGAGTGGTCACTCGGAACCAACAACCGTGTCAAGCATCCGATGCTCGACACACTGTTTGACGAAAAAATCGGCGGTTCCTTCCATCTCACGCCCGGACAGGCCTACGAGGAGGCGGACAACGGTAACAGGAGCCGCATCCACTGGGACCTGGTCCTGATACAGACGCCGCAGTACGGCGGCGGCGAGATTTCGTTTGATGGCGAAGTGATTCGTCGAGATGGTCGTTTCCTGCCCGACGATCTGCAGGGCCTCAACGAGGGGCTCGACGGCTAGCAAGCCGGTCCTTCGCTGATTCCAGCCAGTTCCCTGAGATTGGCCGAGATAACCGACTGCGGGCAGCTCCAGACCAGGAAGAACATCGCCTCGCGAACGGCTCGCGAGGCCGGATGCCCTGCGGTGAATCCGGCGCCCTTGGATGCTGCCAGGTGGGATTGAGAGGCTCGCAGTACCAGCGAGTTGCTGCGTCGACGCAAGGCCTCGTTGCTCAGATCCTCCACGTCCTCGTCAGCACCGCTTGCGGCCAACATCACGTCGGACACGATCAAGTTGAGTTCTTCGACAAGCGGCTGCACAATGCCCGCCAGGTCCGGTCGACGAGACGCTTCAACCGACAGGCGGTCCAGGCTCGCCGCTGCCGCTCCCAGGGCGAGCGCCGACGTCCCCAGTGAACCGGTCCCTCCACGTCCCCCCGTCTGCATCACGCCCTCGACGGGACCAGCCACAAGTCGCTCGCGACTCACACGCACCCCATCAAGCCTGATGGATGCAGTCTGTGATGAGTCCAGTGCCAGCAAGGCCTGGGCCTCCAACACCGTGACCCCGCGACTCGCCACGGGCAGTGCCACGAGAACCTGGCGGCCGTCCGCACAGGTACCGCCAGTCAGTACCCAGTCGGCCTGTCCAGCACCCGTGACCCACGGCACGATGCCATCCAGCTGCATGTCATCCGCGTGAAGTGCTACCGAGACGGCCGGTTTTGAGACATGCTGCCTGGAGGTTGTCAGATGTGAGATGCCGACGGTGGCAAACTCGGCATCGCTCACCAGGCGAGGCAACAGCTCGTCTTTCAGTGCCTCATTGCCACACTGGGCCAGCCGGCTCGTGGCGGCATTCCGCTGCGTCAGCACAAATGTCGTCGGCAAACAGGCTCTCGCCAGTTGCAGGTAGCCTTTCACGAGATCAACAGCCGGCACCTCGCCACCACCATACTGCTGCGGAATCGTCCAGCCGAGCACATCGGCGGTCGACAACACAGCGAGACTCTCGGACGGCCAGCAGTCGGGGTGGTCCAGACCGTCTGAGAGATCGTGCAGACGCTCTAGATGGGCAGCGAGATCGGGATCGACGGATGGCCAACTGGGACAACTCACAACGACTCCACAAATTCGGTCATTTCTCCTGCTGCGTGAGCATCTCCCGTTCGCCGTGCCACCTCGATTCCGGCGACCAGCACACCCCGCGCCTCTTCCGGACGTCCCGCCCCGGCCAGCAATTGTCCCCTTTGAAACCAGGCCGGCACATAGTCTGGTTCATCGGCCACCAGGTCGGCCATCAGCGTGATGGCGTCTTCGATGTCGCCCTCTGAGGCCGCCGCCATCGCCACGGCGTATCTCAGGAAGACATCCGAAGGATCGTCTGCGAGGAGCGCTTCAAGCTGTTTGCGGCTGGGCATACCGGTTGTAGGGGATTTGCGGATTGTCCGATCAGCGCGACTGTCCGTTTGTAACGGCCGGACAGTCGCTACAGGCGGACGACCCGTCCGGGTCTTCGGCACAAGCGTCATCGTTATGGGTAATCGCCTCCGGGATTTCAAGGGCCTCGACCGGTGTGCCGATCAAACGGTGTGCGGAGGTACTGAAGGAGCGACAGCGTCCGCACGGCCGACGGATCACTGGCCACACCCAGAATCCACCCACGCCGCCCCAGCTCGCAGTCGCACCGATGAACATCCTGCCGAAGACGACCAGGGCCCTCGTCCCCGTCCTGCTGTTGCCTTTCCTTGCCATCGCCGCTCCCACCGGACTGCAGGCGGAGTCACTTCGGGAAACTCCCGCCGTGCGGGCTGTCCGTCGCATCGCCCCTTCGGTGGTCAATATCCGCAGCGAAAAGACCGTGGCCACCGAAAGCGTCCTCTATGCCACGCGCCCTGGCCAGAAAGTCAGCGGCATGGGCACTGGTGTCGTCGTCGATCGTCGGGGCTACATTGTCACAAATCACCATGTCATCAAGGACGTCGACTGGCTCCGCGTCACCCTCTCCGATGGCAGCGTCCACGAGGCCCGCGTCATCTCTTTTGATCGTGCCAGGGACCTCGCCATCATCAAGGTAGATGCGGCCAAGCCGCTACCGGAAATGCCTCTGGGCACCTCGAGTGACCTGATGCTGGCCGAGACCGTTTTTGCCGTCGGCAATGCCTACGGCTACGAGGACACCGTCACCTGTGGCATCATCAGCGCGCTGCATCGTGAGGTCGAGGTCAACGAGAAGCAGACTTATCACAACCTGATCCAAACCGATGCGAGCATCAATCCGGGCAACAGCGGCGGGCCACTGATCAATCTCGAAGGAGATGTCGTCGGCATCAATGTCGCTATCCGCGCCGGAGCTCAACGGATCGGCTTTGCCATCCCCATCGACGACGCCCGTCGCGTCATCGCGCAGCTGATCGCCATCGACCGACTCGGATCGACCTGGCACGGCATCCGAACCAATGACGACAAACAGGGGCCACGTCGCCGACTGATCGTGACCGGCACCGTGGAGAACTCACCAGCCGCTTCGGCCGGACTCCTGGCAGGAGACGTGATCGTGCGGGCCAACAAGCAGGTGGTGGTGGACGGTGCGGATCTCGAACGCAACCTCCTGCATCGCAAGCCCGGCAGCCAAGTCTCGCTGACGATTGTCAGATCCGGAAAGCAGACAACGGTACCGCTGGTGATCGCTCAACGCCCATCCGCGCGGACCGCTGAAGCTGATCTCGCCCATTCCGACTCCGCCTGGAAGGCATTCGGCATGACCTTCCGCGTGGTGGGTGAAAAAGAACTCGGCAAGGAGCACGGCAACGAAGCTCTCGAACACTACCGCGGTGGTCTCAAGGTCACCCGCGTCCGCAAGAATGGCCCTGCTGCCAGTCATGGGATCAAGCGGGGCGACGTGCTCGTCGGACTGCACGAATGGGAAACCGTCAATCTCGACAACGTGCGGTGGGTACTCGATCATCCCAAGCTCAAGAGCTTCAGCCCCGTCAAGTTCTACGTGCTCCGTGGCAAGGAGACTCTTTACGGACACCTGCCAGTCGATCGACAGATCCGTTAGTGCCACGTCCACGCTAGAATCGGTGAGACGCCACACACTCACCAAACAGGCCAGACGTGACCAGTGTCCCCTCTCCTGTCAGCCCGCGAAGCCGCAGTTTGAGCTGCGACGACGTTGCCGGACGTGCGCTGGCCGAAGGCGGCGAGAAAGCACTGATTGCATGGCTCACCAACCAGACTGCGGGCAGTTCCGACGTCACGGTTGGCATCGGAGACGACGCGGCCGTTCTCGACTGGTCTGCCCGAGATGATCTACTCGTCGCCGTCGACACTCTCGTCGAAGGGGTCCACTTTGATCTCGCCAGCGCCACACCGGAATTGGTGGGTCGAAAAGCACTGGCGGTCAATCTCAGCGATATCGCGGCCATGGCCGGGCGTCCGCTCGCAGCCTTCGTCGCCGTCACGCTGCCACGTGACGCCGACGACAATCTCGCCCAAAAACTGCACCAGGGCCTGATTCAGTTGGCTGAAGATTTCGATGTTGCCATCGCTGGCGGCGACACCACCAGCGGCACGGGACCACTGGTGATCAGCGTCACAATCATCGGCGAATCCTTGTCTGCGGGCCCGGTGCTCAGGAGCGGCGCCAGCCCGGGTGATCGCCTCGTGGTCACCGGACCGCTGGGTTACAGCCTCGCCGACCACCACCTCTCGTTCACGCCACGGCTCGTGGAATCCCGGATCTTGGCAGAATGCGGGGGCTTGCATGCCATGATCGATCTCAGCGATGGCCTCTCCACTGACCTCGACCACCTGCTCTCCGCCAGCGGAGTCGCTGCCGTGGTGGAGGCCCGGTCCCTCCCGATCCGGGAGATCGCCGGAGCGCCACACGACGGCCGCACGCCCCTGGCTCATGCCATTTCGGACGGCGAGGACTTTGAACTCCTGGCGGCCGTTGCTCCCGACGCCCTTGCAAAGCTCCTTCAGGACGATTCCACAGGAATCTCGCTGTTTGACATCGGTGAGGTCACCACAGGCGAGGGCGCCTGCTTGCTGATGCCCGATGGCCGCCGTGTACCCATGGTCGCCTCGGGCTACGAGCACGACGTGCCGGGATCCCGTCCCTCTTCGCCCCCGGCCTAATACTCGCGTCTCTGACGCGACGATGGAATATCGAGCCGTTTGCGGTACTTGGTGACGGTTCGGCGAGCGAGCTTGAAGCCCTGGGCCCCGAGCGCATCGACCAGTGCGTCGTCGGACAAAGGACGCGACTTGTCCTCATTGTCGATGATCTCCTGCATCCGCAGCCGGATGATCTCCCACGCCACGTCCTCACCCTCGGAAGTCGTCGTCCCACCCCCGAAGAACGACTTCAGGGGGACCAGGCCACGAGGAGTCTGGATCCACTTGCCGTCGACGGCACGAGAGACGGTCGTGACGTGGACGTCCACCTCGTCTGCCACCTGCTGCATTTTGAGTGGTACGATCGCCTCAGGACCATCCACCAGGAATCCCTTCTGACGGTCAATGATCACCTGGGCCACCCGCTGGACTGTTCGAGAACGCTGCTCGATGGCCTCCATCAGCCACCTGGCCGATTCCAGCTTTCCCTTCAGATAGTCTCGTGTGGCCTTATCGGCCTGTGAGCCCTTCTGCAGCAACTCCTGATACTGGCGGCTCAAACGAAGCCGCGGCTGACTCTCGTACTCCGGCACCACCTTCCATTGGCCCTCGTCATCAAGCGTCACGATCAGATCGGGTTTGACGGGACGCGCTGCTTCCTGGTCGAACTGACGACCTGGAAATGGATCGAGATGCATCAAGACTTCCTTGGCCGCGTTGATCATCTCGATCGAGTAGCCAGTCTTTCTCTGAATCGCCGGCAGGCGGTTGCTGCCCAATTCGTCAAGATGACCGCTGATCAGCGTTCTGAGCACCTCGCGCAACGGAGTGGCTTTGTTCAACTGCAGCAGCAGGCACTCGCGAACATCGCGAGCCCCGACACCGCGAGGCTCCAATTGCTGCACCCGATCCATGACGTCGCGGGCAACGACCGGGTCCAACGAGCGGCCATACACCTGCACGATCTCCTCCAGCGTGCCTCGCAACCGGCCGTTGCGGTCCAGGTGACTCAACAGGTACTCGCCAAATGCCCGCTGCTCATCGTCAAGTTCGAGAAGCCCCCACTGCTCGATGAGAAACTCATGAAGCGTTGGGCCGCGGGCCGCCATGTTGGCCATCATGTCGTGGTGCCGCGATCCCGATTCTTCGATCCGATTCGACGACGGGCTTCCCACCTGGAACATGTTGTCATCGGGCCACTCGGGCGACAGGTCCTCAAGACGCTCAAAATCATCCGTGTTGTCCCCCTCACCGTCGACTACCAGTTCCTGCTCGGAGACGTCTGGGGTCGCCTCGTCGACTACGTCGAGATCATCCTGGCCGGTGTCCTCCGAGGACGCCTCCTCGGCCGTTTCTATCTCGCCATCCTCGAGCGTTACGTTTTCTTCCTTCTCTTGCTCAATCCGTGCCTCCAATTCCTCTCGCTGCATCTGCAGAATCTCCATCGACTGGATCATCCGCGGAGCCAGCTTCATCTGCTGGCTCATCTGCTGGCCCATCCGGACCTGCTGCGAAAGCTGGAATGCCATGAGAGAGTCGCGCGAGAGGGAGAGAGGTGAGAGCAGGGAGAAGAATCAGGAAAACCGCAGAGAATTGGAATTCGGCGATGGGAATCAGAACTGCTGGCGCCCGCGCATAGCGTCTGCGAGCATTTCACGGTTGGCAAATTCCAGGACGCTGCCACTGGCAATCCCGCGTGCCAGTCGCGTGACCTGAATTTCGAGAGGGTCAAGGAGATTTGAGAGATACAACGCGGTCCCGTCACCTTCGAGAGTCGGATTCGTCGCCATTACCACCTCCGTGACCCCCTGCTCCCGGACACGACGCAACAGCGGCTCGATTCTCAACTGCTCGGGACCGATGCCCGAAAGCGGAGACAGCGCACCACCGAGTACGTGGTAGACGCCGTCATACACGCCGGCGGCCTCCAGCGAGACAATATCGCGAGGTTGCTCGACAACGCAGACGACGTGCTTGTGACGCCGCACATCACGGCAGATCGCGCACAACTGCGCTTCCGTCAGGTTGTAACAGGTCGCGCAGTACCGGATCGATTCCTTGACACGACGGATCGCCGCGGCCAATTCCATCGCCTCTTCTGCAGGTGTCGACAGCACGTGATGTGCCAGCCGCTCGGCACTCTTGCGACCGATACCCGGCAACCGCGCAAACTCGTTGATCAACTGCCCCACCGACTCCCCATATGGATGGTCAGTTGTGTGAAAGGACTCGCGAGCCATGATCCTGTTGTCTTCTCCTTGTGACCATGCTGACAGATTCCGCAACTACGTGGCCGGTCCCTCGCCCCCGCTGAATTGTGCCAGCGCGTCCCCCAGACCGGGCACGTCCAGCCCGCCGGCCAACTCTCCCATTTCGGCCGCCGCCGCTTCACGCACCTTTTCCATCGCCTGGTTGGTCGCCGCCACGACCAGGTCCTCAATCAGTTCGCGATCGTCGGTCGCAGAGAGCTTCTCGGAAATACTGCACGCAACCACCTTCTGGTGTCCGGACATTTCCACTTCGACCATGCCACCACCGGCTGCCCCGGTGACACGCACGCGGCCGAGTTTTTCCTGCATCTCGCTCACCATACCCTTCATCTGCGTCGCCTGTTTCATCAACGACGCCAGATCACCCAAGCCCTTCAACATCTCCGATCCTCCCCCGACTCCCCATGGGTCGAATTCAAACGCCAGCTTGAAGGTGGCCACACACCGATCGGCGCGCAACTCCACCAGGAACGCCCACACGTCGAAAGACACGCCAGCCCGCGAGCCTTAGCGCTCAACTGACTTACGACTGACTGGAACGACACGCTCAACAGCCGCACCAAAGACCCTCTCGGCCTCTTCGACCATTGGATCCACCGCCTCGGGCTGGGCCGACTCGGCCTCAACCTCCACTCCGTCAGCATCGCCCGGGTCCCGTTCCTGCAATACCAGTCTGACCTGCACCGAGCCGCCGGTCACCTCTCGCAACAACTGTTCCAGTTGCTGCATCATCTCCGGCCGCTCACAAAAACGCTTGTGGAAATCATATTCCCCCGGGAAGACCAGATCCAGACGGTTTGGCCCGGAAATTGCTACGTGGTCGACACGAGCCACGTGCTCCTTCAACAGGTTGCTGATCCGACCAACCACCTCGCCCCAAACGCGTTCTGCGTCGCCTGGTTCCAGACCAGAAGACGATGGCTTGATCTCCTCAGTCGCGTCAGTGACCACCAATTCACTTGTGCGAATCGGCTCAGAAACTGGTTCAGAAACTGGTTCAGAAACTGGTTCAGAAACTGGTTCAGAAACTGGCTCGGAAACTGGCTCGGAAACTGGCTCGGAAACTGGCTCGGAAACTGGCTCGG
>MDTE01013701.1_pt1 | contig 46118 bp, 40 predicted proteins | sample 811231 | NCBI WGS metagenome assembly MDTE01 (sample SAMN05326651, study PRJNA326480) | marine metagenome | isolation source: seawater | place: Indian Ocean: Red Sea | collected 2010 | reverse complement strand
AGACCCGACGAATGACGGGCTTGTCTACGCGTGTGACCGACCTGGCAACCGGGTTCAGGTTTTCACGACAGAAGGTGAGTTTGTTGAAGAAATCTATCTGCAGACGAAAACTCTTGGTGCTGGTGCCGTGTGGGATATCGCGTTTTCTCGTGATGATGATCAGACCTTTGCGTACGTCGCCGATGGTATGAATGAAAAGGTGCACGTGTTGCGTCGGAAACCGCTTGAGTATTTGTATAGCTTTGGAAGTGGTGGTCGGATGGCGGGCCAGTTCTACGGCACGCACAGCCTAGAGGTGGACTCCCAAGGGAATATCTATACGACTGAAACCTATGAAGGGAAGCGCCTTCAGAAGTTTCGGTACATAGGCATGGGGAATCTCAGCGGTGATGTTGGCGTTCCTCGTCCGCAATAGTCTCTATCTGTTTTCCTGGGTATTATTTCAAAGGGTCGGGTGTGAAAGACATCCGACCCTTTTTCTGTAGTTGCAGGTCCGTTACCATTAGTACTTGAGACAAGCACGTGGAGTTATGCGAATGACAAGAATATTCACCGTTCTGTTGTTGAGTGGGACGCTGCTAGTGATGGGTTGTGCGGCGGAGGAACCTGGTGGGCCACCTTTGGATATGAGACATAATGTCCAGCAACTCATGGCGGGGATGATCGATCCAGCCGCCGATGGTCTTTGGGATGCAGTTGGAACTACGTGGGACGAGAACGGTGAGAACTATTGGGAGCCAGAGACAGAAGAAGACTGGATTCATGTTCGCGCGTCTGCGATGACGCTGATCGAGGCGGGTAATCTGATTATGCTCGGTGATCGACCGCGTGACGAAGACGGATGGATGAGTTATTCACAGGACATGATCGACGCCGCCGCCGTGATGTTGGAGGCTGCTGAGCGTGAGGATGCGGATGCCGTGTTTGACTTGGGTGAGAGTGTCTACAATACCTGCAACGCCTGCCATTCGATCTATTGGGTGGGCGACGAACAACGCGGTCGAAGCAGTATGAATTAAGGCGCCGCGTCTGAAGCCGCCCGCGATAAGGGTTACTTAGTACCCCCAGGCGATTTCCCTACTGGTTTTGAATTAAAAACAGAGTGGTATAATTCTCTGTCAATTACAAACTCTCGATGATTCTGGGAAGTGGGTGTGAGTCCCACACGGTCCCGCCACTGTAAGTGGAGAGAGAACGACACGTTGGTGCCAAGGGGCACCCACCACTGTGCTGTTTAGCATGGGAAGGTGCAGTCGTTTTTCGATGATCCGCAAGTCAGGAGACCTGAGCATCGGGTGAACTCATAGCGTGTGGGTGTGTTACAGCCCACGGGTGTTTTTCGGCGCGAGGTACGCCGAGGAGGCAGCATGTTTCCCCGTGTTCTATTTCACTCATCTTTCCGAATTCAGACGAATAGCGTGTTGTTGACTGGTGCTGTGTTTTTCATTGGTTTTGCAAGTGCCGCTGTCGCGCAGGAATCAAGTGGAGGCGTGTCTGGTTACGTGACTGACCAACTGGGAGGTGCGTTGTCGGCCACCATACATCTTGTTCAGAATGACGCTGTTGTTGAAGAGTTGGAGTCCGATGCTCGGGGCTTCTTTCGCTTCGAGCCCGTACCGATTGGGCGTTATCTCGTCACCGCAGAACGAGACGGGTTTCAGTCGATGGCGACGGGACCGTTTTATGTTGGGGCATCTGCCACAACACATGTCGAACTCGTGCTCGGCGTCGGTCCCGTGGAGCAACATGTGGTTGTGACGGCCTCGGCCACGGACTTACTTGAATCACAAAGTGGTGCGCCGGTGTCAGTCATTACATCGGAGGACCTTAGACGTTTAGCAAAATCAGACGTATTGGAAACGATCCGCCTTGTCCCCGCTGCAGCAGTTGTGCAGACCGGTGGGAAAGGAGGACGTTCGTCGATTTTTATTCGGGGTGGTGCGAGTAACTTTAATAAGGTCTTGATTGATGGTATTCCTGCGAACGACATCGGAGGGAGTTTCGATTGGGAAACGGTGTCAGCCAGTGGGGTTGACCGCATTGAGGTGCTACGGACCGCAAATAGCGTGCAGTACGGCGCCGATTCGTTAAGCGGTGTGATCAGTGTAACTACGCCGAGAGGTTCGACAATGACGCCGCGTGTCACTTATTCGTTGGACGGCGGTAGCTTCGGTACCGTTAGAAATGAGGCATCGGCTGGGGGGTTGCTCGGGCGTCTTGATTATTTTGCCGTTGCTTCACGGTTCGATACCGATAACGAAGTACCAAACAATACGTATGGGAATACGAGCATTGCGGGACAAGTTGGACTGAGGTTGGGAACCGCGACTGACCTGAGCGTGAGTATGCGTCAGATTCAGACTGACTACGGGGTGCCAAACGCGGTCTCGTTTTACGGGATGTCTGATGACTCGACGCAGGCCAATGATCTTGAGTATTTCAGTGCATCGGTGTCGTCGCAGGTCACGAATCGGTTGCAGACTGCTATTCAGTTCGGGTCGAGTGATCGTCAATTTAGATTACACAACCGAACGCCTACGGGTGAAGCATTCGATCCTTTTGGATTCGGTGCAAATTATTTGGGTGACGAAGTTACCATCGTCGGAGCCAATGGGTTTCAGACAACGGGACGCGCGGTCTTGGATTACGGCGGTGTCTACCCGTCGATATTTGATGCGATAACGTCACGCGAGTTTCTCTCGGGTCGAGCCAATTACTATGTGAATGACGCATTTGAGATGGCAGGCGGAGTACGAATTGAGCGTGAGCAGGGCGGGCCGACGCCTCAGACACTGACGAGTCAACGGACGAATGCCGGTTCGTTTGTTGAGGGACGCGTCAGTCTGGGTAATCGGGTGTTTGGAACTGCGGGTATTGGTGTCGAACAGAACGGTCTTTTCGGAATGGCTGTAGTTCCTCGCGGTTCTCTCGCGGTTTACGCTCGACCACCTTCGGCATCTAATCGCGGTGTAGTGGGCGAGACAAAATTTGTCGTGAATGCCGGTCGTGGGATTAAAGCGCCGTCGGTCTTTAATGAGCAGTCACAGTTATTCAAGCTCATCGGTGACCTATCGGGGGGAAGTGAACTGATTGAAAAATTTAGAGTGTCGCCCATTGGGCCTGAGCGGAGTCGAAATATTGATTTCGGAATTGAACAAACATTGTTGGGGAGTCGTGTCCGCGTGCGTGCGTCTTACTTCGATAATGTTTTTGACGACTTGGTGGAGTATGTAAATAGTGGGGTGCTTCCACAGCTTGGCGTTCCAGCCGACATCGCTGCAGCGGTGCCGTTTGGGGCGACGGTCAATGCATCGTCATTCACGGCGAGGGGTGTTGAAACCTCGGTGGATGCGTACATCGATAAATTTCGTATCAGTGGTGCCTACACACGGCTTAATGCAGAGGTGACAAAATCGTTCAGCAGTGGCAGTTTGGCCCCGGCCATTAATCCCATGTTCCCTGGGATTGAGATCGGTCAATTTGGTCCGCTTGTAGGTGCACGACCGTTCGCTCGGCCTCGTAACATGGGACGTTTAGTCGCGTCATATGTGCGTGGCCGAGGGCACGTTACGGTTTCGGGGTATTTTTCGGGGAAATCAGACGGGAGTACTTTTCTGAGTGATGCGTTTTTTGGGACGTCAATGTTGCTTCCGAACCGTGACCTGAACGGTCGGTATCAGAAGCTGGACCTGAGTGGGGCCTACCGACTGCATCGGCGTTTCACGTGGTATGTGAGTATTGAGAATTTATTAAATCAGGACTACCAGGCAACACTTGGATTTCCTGGATTATCGCGGTCGATTCGTACTGGGATGACTGTCGCACTGGGCGGCGACAGCTTTTGATCGCGGGTTTCAGGTCATACTTCTGGCGTGACAGTTTGGACTGTTGATTGGCGTCGTCTGCTAGTGTTCACGCATCGGTGGCTTGGTATTGTCGGTGGGCTACTGTTTGTTACCTGGTTTGTGTCAGGCATCGTACTGATGTATGCCGGGATGCCAAGTCTTTCAGAGTCAGAACGACTGCGGCGCCTTCCACCGCTTGACTTAGCGCGAATCGCAGTGGCGCCGGAAGAAGCCCTTGACGCTGTTCGTGCATCACCCCGTCGGGTCGTCATTTCCATGGTTGGTGAACGGCCTGCATATCGATTCTCTCATCGCGGTCGTTGGACAACGGTGTATGCAGACAGTGGTCAACGACTTGTCGGATTAAGTCGAGATCAAGCGGTTGAGACTGCCATGAGCTTTAAACCCTCAGAGAGCGCACCTGCCCGTTATGACGAGTATCTCTCTCGACCTGACCAGTGGACGATAGGGGCCAATGCATATCGACCGTTGCATCGCATCGTATTTGATGATCCTGACGATACGCATGTTTACGTGTCAGATCGAACAGGGCAGGTCATGTTAAGAACAACGGCGCACGGTCGGCGGTGGGCGTACGCGGGAGCAGTACTGCACTGGCTGTATTTCACACCGTTTCGTGAACACTCGACAGTTTGGCTCCAAACAATGATTTGGGTGTCGATTCTTGGTTGTGTGATGACGCTTACAGGTTTGCTATGGGGGATTTGGTGCGTGGCGTGGCCCCGCCGCCGTGAGGCTCACGGTGAAGAGCGCTCGTGGTCACCATACGCTGGGTTAATGCGTTGGCATCACTATGCTGGTCTCGTCTTTGGTTGCGTGACTTTTACATGGATACTCAGTGGCTGCTTATCGCTTGAGCCATTTTCATGGCATCCGGGAACGACACCGACAGCAGAGCAGCAGGCGGCTGTTGCCGGTGCACCCTATCGAACACGAGGAATTGCCGTTGAGGAGTTGGAGCGCGTATTGACCGCTCTCTCTCCATTATTTGCACCTCGTGAACTTGAACTTGTGCAGTTTCGAGGGCGAATGTATGTGCGGGCGCAAGATGGCACGACTGGTCGCCAGCGACTCGCATCTGTTACGACGGAAGCGCCGCTGAATATACTGAAGCGTTTTCCTGATGAGGAGATTGTGGTCGCTGCCCGGCGGGCGATGCCGTCCGCTTCAATAACTGACGCTCGTTGGATAGACGAATATGATGCCTATTACTACGACCGTAGTGGAACGCGGAGACTGCCGGTACTACGGGCGAAGTATGACGATAGTGAAGAAACGTGGCTCTATCTTGATCCTTTTCAAGGCACGATCGCCAGAAAGGAAGAACGACTGACAAGGTTGAACCGCTGGCTATACCATGGGTTGCACAGCCTTGACTTTCCCTTTCTTTATTACCGACGACCGCTCTGGGATATTGTTGTGATCGGTTTGAGCGTCGGCGGAATTATTTTAAGTGTAACGACACTGCTTCCAGCGTGGCGCCGGGTCAGGCATCATGCTCGACGAATTGTCAATTAGCTGCTAAATCTCTTAAGAAGTTGATGACGTTCCACATGTCATCGTCAGAAATACGTCCCTCCCACGCGTCCATATCGTACTTGGGGGGAATGCCTTCTTTGAGGACTTTGAAGATTTCAGCATCACTACTTCCATAGTCCCACTCGGCATCGATCAGGTTGGCCGGTCGTGACCCTGGAGGTGCAGCCATTCCACGTCCATCTGCGCGTTGTCCATGACAAGAACGGCAGAACCGGCCGTAAATGGTTCGACCAGCTGCGACTGATTCTTCCGAGGTCGCGATTGGATTGTCTTGTATTCCAACTTCGGCAGAGGTTTCAGCGGCGGCGATTGGAGCTGAAGCATTTGCAAGTATTACGAAGAGTAGAGCCATTAGTGTGGTGCCAAGACGCGCCATAAGTCGTTCCCTTCCTTCTGAGGATGTTGTTGTCGGGAGCCTACTATACCGCGACTGGAGTCGATTTTTACGATTGGTAGGGCGGCTGCTATGGTTGACCCTGTGCGAATCGACAGGGTACACTTCGCGCCCTAGTTACGAGTTTCGGCCGAATGTGGTTTCGGGCTGATTGGAGGGAGTGACGACATGCGAGTGCTAAGCCTCGTAGTTTCCATGATGTTGGTCGCTGGAACGGCGGCCGCTCAACAGGATCCACCGCCGGAGGCGACGGGAGACCTCGCCGAAGTGATGCGAGGGATTTTATTCCCTAATTCAAACATTCTTTTTGACGCGCAAAGTACTGACCCAGGTGCGGACGCTGACAGCAATGCCAACGAAGGCGGGGCATCGGCTCGGTTTGCTGGGGTTTATTCTGGTTGGGAAGAAGTTGAGAACGCAGCGATTGCGTTGGCGGAAGCCGCTAACTTAATTACGTTGCCAGGTCGAACGTGTGAAAATGGAGAGCCTGTTCCGATTGACCAGGACAATTGGAAACAATGGACGCTTGAGCTAAGAGAGGCCGGGGAGATCGCCTACCGTGCGGCGCTGAATAAGAGTCAAGATGAGGTCATTGATGCAACGAACTATGTGGCCGAAGCTTGCTCTAACTGTCACGGTGCGTATCGAGATAGCTATTCAGATCCGCCCAAGGAACGTTGCGTTCCGTAGTCAGTCGAGGTGGATGGCATAAAGTGTTCGTGGTTAGGATGACAAAAAGAACATGATTCGAGGTGTCTTTGCGTGGTTGGATGCGATGCCTAGCAGTGTTTGGCTTCGAGAGTCCTTGAATGCGTTTCCGATCTTGCTGACGTCCCATGTGCTTTCGATGTGTCTGTTTGCTGGTTTAGTCATGATGATGGACTTCCGATTAGCTGGTATCGGTAATCGGTCGACATCAATCACCGATGCCCAGGAGCGCCTGTTCCCCTATCAGCTCGCTGGTGGAATCGTTGCGTTTGTGACGGGAGCGTTACTTTTCTACAGTAAGCCACTGACGTATTTTTCAAACTTTTATTTTTGGTTCAAGATGTTGCTGCTAGTGGCCGCGTTTGCCAATGTGGCCTATTTTCACTTCAAAACGTACGTCACAGTTGATGAATGGAACCATGCCCAGACGCCGCCAAGTCCTGTCAGAATGGCCGGGTATGTGTCGATCGCGTTGTGGTCGTTGATCATCATTATTGGTCGGATGGCTGCGTATCCTGGCTTGGTTCCTCAGTGGTGGCTTGATTTTGGGTTGGACGGTTAGGGGTAGGTAATTTTTATGGAAGAAACCGCCTTTTCACTGCAGCCATTCTTTCTCTGGATGGCCGAGCTGTCGTTCAGCCAATGGGTTTTGAATAATACGTGGGCTCAGCCGATTGCGCAGGTTATGCATCTCGTAGCCCTTGCGGTGTTTGCCGGCGCGGTGCTGGTGGTCGATTTACGATTGCTTGGCGTTGGATTGGTCAACACTCCGGTCCAAAAAGTTGCTGGCGAAGCGATGCCATGGATGATTTGGGCGTTTGTCGCATTGTTTGTCACCGGCATGCCATCGCTGATGTCGTTGGCCTTAAAGCAGTATTACAGCCCGTTTTTTTGGTGGAAAATGGAATTGGTCCTACTTGGTATCATTCTGACGTTTACGTTCCGGCGATGGTTAATCCGGACAGATGAAGCGCAGATTGGGCCGGTGTGGCCAAGAATGGCAGGTATATTATCAATCTCGATATGGTCTGGCGTGGCCATTAATGCTAGATTGATTGGATTATTCTCTTAGGAGCATAAGGGACTTAAGTCCTAAATATTGTGAAGCTTACGGCTGAAAAGGTTGACATCGGTAATTTGCGGGTGTATACCCGACACTTACCTTTCTCGTAAATAGGAGATTTTCCCAACATGCGGAATCGGGGCACAGTTAAAAGTGTGATGGTAGCGGCAGTGATTGCGGCTGTTGCGATGGTATTTACAGTGACGTCCACGGAAGTTGAGGGGCAGAACTATCAGGCGGAACGGACTGCATTTGGGGCGCCGAATTTCAACGGCATCTGGCAGGCGATCGGGTCTCATCATTGGGACATCGAACCGCATGCAGCAAGTCACGGACCGGTTGTAGAACTCGGAGCTGTTGGCTCAGTCCCAGGTGGCTTGGGCATAGTTGAGGGTGGTGAAATACCCTACACAGCAGCTGCGAGGGCAACGCAACAGGAAAATAAGCAGCATTGGGTTGAACGTGACCCGGCAGTGAAATGTTACATGCCTGGTATTCCGCGTGCGACCTATCAGCCTTATCCATTCCAGATCGTGCAGACGGAGGAGTACATCCTGTTCGCATATGAATTTGCGAGTTCCAGTCGGGTTGTCTACATGAACCGTCCTGACTTTGAAGCTCCTGTCGATGCATGGATGGGACATTCACGTGGCTCGTATGATGGTGAAACGCTGGTCATTGATGTAACCGCGCAGATGCCGGACACATGGTTTGACCGCTCAGGTAACCACCACAGCATTGGTATTCACGTCGTGGAGCGTTACACGATGCTTAGTGAAAACCACATTGAGTACGAAGCGACCATTGAGGATCCGGATACCTTTACACGGCCGTGGACTATCAAAATGCCGCTGTATCGACGTATTGACGAGAACATGCAGTTGCTTGAGTTCAAATGCGTCGAGTTCGCAGAAGAATTGATGTATGGTCATCTTCGGAAAGACCCTGATTTGACGCCGGTCTATCGCCCAAGTGGGCATGGCTCTGCGTTTGAAGGTGAAGCACCGGGTCCCAGGTAGGTTGTTAAAAAAGAAATAGTTTGGGCGGTTGACGAAACAGTATCTTCGTGGCGATAATATCCGTGAAGACTTTTGGATGGTAACTTAGGAGGCAGATCAGATGCGAGTAAAGGTAGCCCTTGCGGTTTTGGCCATTGCGATGGCAGTTGCTGCAGTTCCAGTGGTTGATGCTCATCACGCATTTTCAGCCGAGTTTGACGCTGATGCACCAATTCATCTTGAAGGCAAAGTGGTCAAGATGGAATGGATCAATCCCCACGCGTGGGTCCACCTCGAACTTGAGGATGGCACAGTGTGGATGGTCGAAGGTGGAACGCCAAACACATTGCTCCGCCGTGGCTTTACGAAGAATTCGTTACTGCCGGGGACTGAGATTATCGTCGATGGCTATCAGGCCAAAGATGGTTCGAATAAGGGCAATGGCCGCGACCTGACGTTTGCAGATGGCCGTAAGCTGTTCATGGGTTCGTCTGGAACCGGTGCGCCGCGCGATGGTCGTGACGTCACTGAGCCTGAATAGTCCTTAGCATGTGGTGGTGCGCGATATAAAATTCGCGCGAACTGCTCCGCTTGTTACACACGCGGGACGTTTTGAAAGGTCCTGAGTGTCCCAACCCACAGGTTGGGACGCTCGGGGCTTTTTGTTTTTGTGGCCAAAAGAAATGAGTTTCATTTACCCTCCTGATTCTTTCATCTAGGGTTCATCCTGATTGTTCCGTCCTGCTGCTACCAATTGCGTCAAGGCCGACTTCCCCAATTTCGGTTGAATAGCGGGTGGTGTTGCAGCTTTCATGCGGTCAGGGGTCAGCGAATGTGTTTTCGGTTTAAGACAATCGCAACGGTCGGTGTTTGGCTGGTCGGTATCGGTGTCGTCACTGCGACGGCCCAGCCAAGTCCGGCGGGACTGCCGATCGGGACAGTCGAGATTATCAATCACGAGGTATTTGACGAGCCGGATACGGGGGTCGCAGCTCCGTATCGAATCGCAAACACGATCCATATCAGAACGCGTGATGAGGTCGTTAGCCGGGAACTTCTGTTTGAGACAGGCGACTCGTTTGACCAGGAACTCGTAGAACAGACGGAGCGGAATCTTCGCAGCTTGTCTTTTCTTCGTGATGCCAGAATTGATTTCACTATCGTTGACCTGGATGATGATGGCCAACCGGATCAGGTGGATATACAGGTATCGACGTGGGATACGTGGTCGTTGTCACCACGCGTTGATTTTCGGCAGGTGCAAAACCGTACGATTTGGGAGTTAGGTGTTTCCGAAAAGAACCTGTTCGGGCTTGGGAAGTCGATTACGGCTACTCACCGGACGAATCTGGATCGAACAATCGACCGCGTGTCGTATGCGGACCCGCAACTTGTTGGGTCGAATGTTTCGTTACTTGTATCTGCTGCGCATCTAAGTGACGGCGATGAACAACTTCTCTTGCTTGACCGCGGGTTTTTGTCGCTTCGCGACCCGTGGTCGTGGACTGTGGGAGGCGGGAGTTTTCGCCGAACAGACCCAATTTTTGAAGCGGGTGCTGAGACAGGACGACTCTACCATCGAGGACAGTGGGGCGATGTTCAGGTGAGTCGGGCCATCCGCCGCAGTGGTCAACGTGCCCTGCGTCTCCATGGTGCATATCGGTTACGAGAGGAGCGCGTCGGTACGGAAGCACGTGATTTTGGTGTAGCGGAATTTGGAATTCGTTCGATTGGACATCGTTTCGTGAGGTTGACACACGTGAATCAGTTTGAGCGAAGTGAGGATTTTAATTTAGGAACTGATACGTTTGCGACGGTTGGTCTGTCTGCACCAGAGTTGGGCGGCAGCACTGTGCGCGCGACATTTCTTTCGACTGGACATATTCAGGGTGTTTCTTTTCGCGATGGACATTTTTTTATTTCAGAGGTGCGCTTTGATGGTCGACATGAAGGGCGTGAATGGCGAAATGCCTTAGCTACCGTGCGTGGACGCTATCTTCTGAAACATGCGGAGCGGCATGCCACGATCGGGCGAGTGTCGTATCAACGCGGTCATAATCTTGACCCAGAGGTGCAATTGTTACTTGGCGCAGAGACCGGACTACGAGGTTATCCAGTACGACAATTCAGTGGTAATCGATCAATGCTTATGACGCTTGAAGAGCGTTGGTTCTTTGCTGATGATGTCGCGCAACTAGGGTCGTTGGGACTGGCAGGGTTTATTGATACAGGGTTTGTTTGGCCTGAAGAACAGCGCTTCACGTTACGTGATCTCAAGACATCGGTTGGGGTTAGTCTATTGCTTGGAAGTAATCGTTTGTCGTCACGTGGTGGGATCCGGTTGGATTTTGGCTATGGGCTAAATCAAATTACCAATGTGGGGCGGTGGGTATTCGCTGCCGGGTCTGATATTGCGTTCTGATTATCGCCGCGGACGCTTTGGGGTGCGTGCAGCCACTGTCCATGGGCTTGGACTTTTCTTTCCTTTGCTGGTGCTGTACGTTGTGGTTCCGTGGTTTGGCCGGCATGCCATTTTCCTGGGACAACCGTTCCTGATTCCGTTGTTGCTTTTAGGTTTGTCGGCATTCGGTGGCGGTTGGCTTACTGGGCAGTTTTTAGCGGTAAGTGTTCGGTCACGGTTCGCATTGGCAGTGGCTCATGGCTTCGGGGTGTGGCCTATAGTTGGTGTTGTGGCGACGCTGCCCGCGTTAGTGGGGCATGAAACACTTGGTGCCCTTGCTTTTCGTTTTGTCCCAGCTTTTTCAGTGGCCTATTTCTTAATCGGAAGTCTTGTTGTTCTTCTCGCTGGTCATGGCTGGAAACAGATGATGAGGTCCGCAGGGGTCGGATTTTTAAGTGGTGGTGCTGGTGCCGCTGTTCTGACGATTGCGATGCTTTTTGTGACATCGGAAACGACTGTTGCCGTGCAGTGGTTTCTTACGGTGAGTGGGTCGACCGTCGCCTGCCTACTGTCGTCAGGCATGATTGGTTGCTGGGGTTTCAGGACTTTATGACGCTGACCTGTTCCAGTCTCTTTCGAGTTGACTTTCGGCACGGTAAAAGAAGTAACCGCTAGCCGCGGACAGCAGATGCCAGATGCTATGCGGTTGTACAAGGTGAGCGTTGGCACCGCTCACACAGCCAATTGCTGCGTGGTCGAGGCCAAGAAGCATTGCGCCAAAGACAAGTAAGAGTATTGCTCGTCGCGCATCTGTGTTGCCTCGAGTGAGTGGGTCTGTCCACCAAAACCAGATAATGGCACATCCTTGAACGATTACAACTGCGAACCCAACGGCCAGGTTTGCGGTAACAAGAAGCACACTAATTGCGGTAATAGACCAGAAGAGTCGAGGGAAGGTTGACATATCCGCTTGCCGGCGGTGTACGGCAGTGGCGGCACAAATATACCCCATGAACAGGGGGACCGCCGCAACGTCTACGGTTTGAAAAAGTGCGGTATAGGAGACATGAAATAGAATCGAGGTAACACCGATGATTCCAAGTGCTGGGGGGAGATACCGGACAAAGAGCGTTCGGTCACGGTAGCCGAACTGTCGCCACAACAGAATGGCGACGGCAAGGTAGGCAAGTGCTGAGGTCGCTTCAGCAGGATGCGCGATCCAGCCATCCAGCGTCGGTTCGCATGTTTCAAAAAGTGCCGGCGTGAATTCTTTCCATGGTGACATTACGGCACGTATCTATTTGGAGTCTTGTTCGACGAGTTCATCCCAAGCGCTCGCGACCCTATCGCCGAAGTGTTTACTGATCGTCACCCATTCTTCATAGTGATTGGGGTGAGAAAAATTCCACCATCCCACATTGTCGGCGATTGGTACCATGTAGGACAGATAGTCATGAGTGGAACCAAGAAAGCCATGGTGTGTTCCAGGCATTCGATCATCAATACCTCGTAGACTCGGAAACGTCCATACCCCCCACGGTGAACCGTAGTCCGTGGTGTTCGCCGTGCGCCCTATCGCATAGGCGGGATCGATTTCGCCAGGTGCTGTCAGCAGGCTCAAGTCACCAATTTCAATCAGACTAATTTCCGCTCTGACACATCCTAAGATTCCCCAGCACGAAGGCCAGTGATACTGCAGTCTTTCCTGAGGTTCAGTACTATCGTGCCAGACTGACCACGTCCCTAGTATGTGAATCGCATTGTCGATCGGCACATCAAACTCACTTGTTCGAACACGGATACGAGGATTGTGTCTTGGTGCAGAAAACTCGAGCGCCTTTAGTGCTGCATCTGCGATTTCATATCCCGTCGAACGGATTTTGTCCCAGCCGTCGTTGACCAAAACCGGGCGGAGAGAACCATTCGAACTGGTTTCATAGACCCGTTCGCCGTTCTGGTTCCAGAGAGGCACAGGTGTGCCTCGAAGTCCACCGATCTGGTTGCCGAGTGTTCCGACAGCATAAATTCCCAGACCGCCCTCATGTTCTTCAAGGTATTCACGGAGATAGTGCGGGTAATCGCTGGAAATGAGCCGGTTGCTGCTGCCCAGTGTGTCGGGGTGGTTGTGCCAGTTTACGAAGGTAGCGATAGGAGTTTTGGTTTCAGTGTCAGTAAATGATGCAGTCACGATTCGTGTGTTTCTAACGATTGGGTCACGTTGGTCTCGCTGAATGAGATATTGGTCATACGCTTCGGGATTATTTCTGAGTTCGATGCTACTGCTAGGAAAAGAACAAGATGGGTCTGATTTCAGGATGCCAGTCTGTCTTTCAATGCACGATAGATGCGTTGTTGTGGCTGTTCGAAGATCTGCGGGACGAAGAGTATTGAGTGCACTGGCGATCGACTCATAGAGTTTGGTGCGTACCTGTTTTCCGTAGCGCCGATTGTTGCCACTCATGAGTGTCGACCAGTATCCGCTCGCGTCGGGCGCTGAGTGTGTATGTGTTGAATGAATGATGATGTGAGTGGTCGGAATTCCGTAGTCGGCAGCAATACGCCGGCGTACGGGCCCGGTGTGTTTTCGACCAAGACCAGGAAGGTCGACCGCAACGAGTACAACAGTAGTACCGGTATCATCGCGAAGCGCGAGACTGCGAGCCCAGAGTGGGTCATGGATGCCTGTGGCGAGTCGTGCGTCTGTTCGGAAAGGTACAAAAGGACTAAACCCGCCAAGGTGCACCCATCGATAGCAGTTGCGGATAATGTCATACTGGTCGGTGCGAGCGTCAGTCGTGGCGTCAGCACAGAGGACCGGAGTGATTTCAACAGCAGCGGCTCCAGCTTCGAACTGTGCTGAGGCACTTGTCGGGCTGGCAATGGCTGCGCATGTAACTATGAAGAATATGAAGCGTTGCACTAACAGAATTCTAACCACTTGATGCCTGTTGTCGTTCTAGAAGCTACAGATATCCATAAGAGTTATGACCGGGGCGATGAAACGATTCCCGTTCTAAATGGCCTAACCGTGAGTCTCGACGCTGGGTCGTTCACTACTTTGGTTGGGCCTTCAGGTTGTGGGAAATCGACATTACTGCATATTTGTGGCGCAATGGATCGCCCAACTTCAGGCGCGGTACGTCTTGATGGCGAGTCATTAGACACTTTGAATGATGACGGTCTGACTCGGGTTCGTCGAGAACGGGTGGGGTTCGTATTTCAGTTTTTTAATCTGCTACCGACGTTGACGGTTGAGCAGAACATCGGATTATCACTGTTGTTAAAGGGGCGCTCGGTCAAAAGTGTGGCCAATTTGTCCGGACAATGGGCGGAGCGTGTAGGGATTTCTCATCGTCTGAACCATTTTCCGTCTCAATTGTCAGGTGGTGAAGCACAACGAGTTGCCATTGCCCGTGCTGTGATTCATCAACCAGCACTTATTTTGGCGGATGAACCTACTGGGAATCTTGATAGCGAGACGGGACGAACCATCCTTGACGTTTTAATAGATGTGAATCGTGACTCGGGGGCGGCACTGCTGCTTGCAACGCATGATCCAGCTGTGGCTGCTGCTGCTGGTGAGGTGATTCAAATGCGTGATGGGCTTATCACGCGGGATGCGTCGTGACACTGTTTCGTTGGTTTATTGCTCGTAGCTTGCGTCAGCAGCCGTTGCGGAGCGTTGCCACGGTATTGAGTCTCGCCGTTGGCGTCGGTGTTGTTGTGGCTATTCAGCTCGCGAATGACAGCTCGCTAAACGGGTTCTCGACGGTCATGGATGCAATGGCCGGTCGGACCTCTCTGGAAATTACTGCGCCAGGTGTTGGTATTCGCGAAGACCGTATATCCAGTCTCGGTTGGCTTCGTGGCTATGGGCGTGTTAGTCCGGTCATGGATGCCGACATCCTATTGTCTCCAACTATCGAGGATAGCCAGCATCAGTTTGAAGTTGTGCGATTGCTGGGCGTTGACATTCTTAGTGACCGACCCTTCCGTGACTATGAGTTAGTGAATGAAGAGATACCGCGTCGTATTACAACGCAAGAATTTCTGTCGTTGTTGACGGACCCCTATGCAGTGGTTTTAACGGATTCATTTGCTCGTCGGCACGCTCTTGCCGTCGATGATTCGGTGACAATGCAGGTCGGCGACCGCGTGGTGGTCCTTCGTATCGCTGGGATTTTGGGCAATGAAGGACCGGCCAGTGTATTAAATGGCAACTTTGCACTCATGGATATTGCAGCGGCGCAGTGGGTCTTGGGGCGACTCGGACAAGTCGACCGTATTGATATACGACTCGTGGACAGTATCAGTGTTGATCAAGCGGAACAGGAAATAGTGGCACGGTTACCGGATGGTCTTGGTGTGCAGCGACCAGAGAGGCGAGGCGTAGAGGTTGAGCGTATGCTGCGCGCATTTCACTTTAATCTCACGGCCCTTAGTTTCATTGCGCTGCTTGTTGGCTTGTTTCTTGTTTACAACACTGTGTCGGTATCCGTGATTACTCGGCGACATGAAATTGGTATTTTACGAACGGTTGGGGCAGGTCGTTCTACCATCGTTGGATTATTTCTTGGTGAGGCGACCGTTCTTGCTGTTGCTGGTTCCGCGATTGGGGCGCCCTTAGGTTGGCTGTTAGCTCAGGGGGCGGTTCGATTGACGTCATCGACCGTTAGTCAGTTTTGGGTGGCTACCGCAGCACAGGTTCCACCACTCAGTGCCGGGATGGTTGCGTTGGCGTTTGTAGTTGGGGTTCCGCTCGCGATCGTTGGGGCTTTTGTGCCAGTGCGTGAAGCGTCTCGTATTACGCCAATGGCAGCGTTACGTGGTGATGTTGCCCTTGAGACTCGTAACCGGTTACCGCGGAGATTTTTGATCATCCCGGTCAGTCTTTTTGTTCTAGCTGCTTGGTTCGCACAGCAGGAACCAGTTGACGGGTTACCAATATTTGGTTTACTTGCATCGTTGGCTGTGGTTTTTGGTGCAGCGGTACTTATGCCGGCGGTGCTGTACGCCTTTCGGAGATTTTGTGGCGGCGCGATGGGCCGGTGGTTGCATGTAGAGGGCCATATGGCTCATGCCAACTTGGGAAGTTCGATTCCCAGGCTTTCAATTTCGGTGGCCGCGTTGGCCGTCAGTTTAGCGATGATGGTAGCGATTGCCATTATGGTCGGTAGTTTTCGGGAAACGGTCGTCTATTGGGTTGGGCAGACGTTACAGGCGGACCTGTTTGTGTCGAGTGCACGCTCATCACCGCAAGGAAGTTCGATTTCACCTGAGACCGAAGCATTAATTAGCGGCCATCCAGACGTGGTCGCGGTTGATGGATTTACTGGGATAGATGTGAATTACCAAGGGGCACCCATTGTTGTTGGTGCTGGTAGGTTTCCGGTGCTACTCGACCATGGTGCGTTGCTATTTAAGGCCCCTGATAACGGCCTGTCTGCAATGGCTACGGCAGTCGGTGTCGATGCTGTCGTAATTTCTGAGGCTTTTTCTCTCAAGCATGACGTGGCAGTGGGCGACACCATTGCTCTACCGACACCACAGGGAGAGACTTTATTTCGGGTCGTCGCCGTCTATTTTGATTACTCCAATGACCGGGGTTTAGTGGTGATGGATAGTGAAACCTTTGCCCGTCATTTTGACTTGGCTCGACCAGCGGGTCTAACGGTTTATTTAGATCCTGATGCTGATCCAGACCTTGTTCGTGAGGCATTACTGAATAGATTGGGAACTGATCGGCCCGTGTTGGTCGCAACAAATGCGTCACTGCGGCAGGAGGTCCTTGAGATTTTCGATTCGACATTTGCGATTACCTATGCCCTTGAGGTGATCGCTGTGGCAGTGTCCATGTTTGGTGTGGCGGCGACACTGTTGACTTTGGCGCTCGAACGTCGACACGAACTCGCGATGTTACGTCTTGTCGGTGCTACAAGTAGTCAGGTGCGCCGTATGATTGTGATTGAAGCAGGCATTTTAGGGGTATTAACACTCGGAGTTGGTCTGATTGTAGGCTTTGCACTGTCATTGATTCTCATTTATGTAATTAATGTGCAGAGCTTCGGGTGGACCATCCAGTTTCATATTCCGGTTGTGTTCCTAGGGCAATCGAGCTTGGCCATACTGGTTGCAACCGCTGTTGCTGGTTTATATCCGGCCCGCCTCGCGTCTCGTTTTGTTCTTCGCGATGTTGCTGGAGTTCAGGAATGATGCAGAGATTACTTTGTGGCATTGTGTTCGGTATGAGTTTGTTCATCTTGCAGGAGTTGATTTCAGCGCAGACCGAACCGCAGATTACACAGTCGTGGCGATTGGCAAGTCCTGCCTATGACCTTTCATTCCCTCGCGATCATGCCGCTCACCCTGACTATCGGATTGAGTGGTGGTATTACACAGGGACGTTGTATACGCAGGAGGGTCGTCGGTTTGGGTACCAGTTGACATTCTTTCGTGTAGGTGTTGACGCGGCTCCCGTGAATCCATCTCAGTGGGCTGTAAGGGATTTACATATGGCTCATTTTGCCATCACGGATGTGGGTCGTGGTGTTCATCGTGTTGCGGAGCGTTTGAACCGTGCTGGCGTGGGCTGGGCAGGTGCGAGTACGGATAGCTTAGATGTGTGGAATGAGGACTGGAGGGCGACCTCGAATCAACGGGTACATCGATTGCAGGCAATTGACCTGAATGAAAATGGGCGGTTACTACTTGACCTGGAGCTCGAGAGCGAGAAGGCCCCAGTCTTACATGGCGCAGAGGGGTTTAGTCAGAAAGGTGAGGATATTGGGAACGCGTCTCACTATTATTCTTTCACCCGCCTTCCGACACGGGGTCGCCTCGAAGTTGATGGTGAGGCTTTTGAGGTCAGTGGAATGAGTTGGATGGATCACGAATTTGGAAGTAGTTTTCTTGAAGCCGACCAAGCCGGTTGGGATTGGTTTTCCATTCAACTTAATGATGGCACCGATCTTATGGTCTATACATTGCGAGATAGCGATGGGCGAACGGATATCCGGTCTAGTGGTACCTTGGTTACGTCTGAAGGGATCACTCATTTGGAAACTACTGATGTGAGATTGTTACCCGGGCGTCGATGGACCTCGTCGGTTAGTGGTGCGGCTTACCCGGTCGATTGGAGAATTGACATGCCGTCGGTTGGATTACAGCTTGATATATCTGCGGTGCTTGATGCGCAGGAACTGGTAACTGCGCAATCCACCGGCGTGACGTATTGGGAGGGAGCAGTTGATGCAGTTGGAACGCATGGCGACGTTTCCGTATCAGGCGAAGGGTACCTTGAAATGACTGGCTATGCAGGTGTGCCAATGAGTAGTGTCCTTCGCTAGTAAATTTGACTACCGAGCGTTACTGTTAGAGTGTTTCGGGTATCCGAGATTCGAGAGGGCTGTTGTGATTTCGTCGAGAATGATGGGGTCATCGATGGTGGCAGGCGTTACATATGATTCGCCGTCTGCAATTTTCTTGATTGTGCCACGCAAGATCTTTCCAGAGCGTGTCTTCGGAAGTCGTGGTACAAGGGTTGCCTGTTTAAAGGCGGCGACAGGGCCGATTGTTTTTCGCACTCGAGCGATTAGTTCGGACACAATATCGTCTGGTTGCCTAGAGACGCCAGCTTTGGTCACCACAAATCCGACAGGCACCTCACCTTTCAATGCGTCGGCTACTCCGACGACCGCACATTCAGCTACGTCAGGATGAGCGGCGAGTACTTCTTCGATGCCCCCCGTCGATAGTCGATGGCCGGCGACATTGATAATGTCATCTACGCGACTCATGATAAACAGGTATCCATCTTCGTCTCGATAGCCGGCATCACCACTTAGGTAATAGCCCGGATATCGTGATAGATAACTTTGTTGATAACCGTTATTGTTATGCCACAACGTTGGTAAGCACCCTGGTGGCATGGGCAGCTTTAGAACAAGTGCGCCGATTTCACCGGTAGGCATTTCCTCGCCATTTTCACCTAACACTCTTACGTCAAAGCCAGGAACAACTTTTGTGGGAGACCCTGGTTTAACCGGTAGCATACCGAGGCCGATGCAATTACTTGCAATTGGCCATCCGGTTTCCGTTTGCCACCAATGGTCAATTACCGGGACTTGGAGGTGGTGCTGTGCCCATGTGAGCGTGTCGGGGTCTGAGCGTTCGCCTGCGAGGAAAAGGGTTCGGAATCGCGAAAGGTCGTATTGTTTGATGTGGTGCCCATCAGGGTCTTCTTTTTTGATTGCGCGGAATGCTGTTGGTGCTGTGAAGAGTGTTGTGACACCGTGTTGCTCGATGACACGAAAAAATGCCCCTGGGTCAGGGGTGCCAACGGGTTTGCCTTCATAAAGAACGGTTGTTGCGCCTCGGAATAATGGGCCATACACGATGTAAGAATGCCCGACTACCCAGCCGATATCTGACGCTGCCCAGTAGACCTCACCAGCACCGACACCGTAGATATGTTCCATGCTCCAGTTGAGTGCGACGGCATGGCCACCATTATCCCGAACGACGCCTTTTGGGACACCGGTGGTGCCAGAGGTATAAAGGATGTAAAGCGGGTCGGTAGCTGATACCGGTACGCAGTCGACCGGGTCGCTGGTTTGACAGGTGTCGAGCCAGTCAAGGTCTCGCCCCGGCACAAGCGAGGCGTGGATTTGGGGACGTTGCAATACTAAAACGTGTTTGGGTTGATGTGTGGCTAGTTTAATCGCTTCGTCCAGCAACGGTTTATAGGGGATAACGCGATCGCCCTCGATACCACATGAAGCGGAAAGAATTAGTGTCGGTTTTGCATCGTCAATGCGAGTTGCGAGCTCTTTTGCTGCGAACCCACCAAACACGACGGAATGGACAGCACCGATACGAGCGCATGCCAACATACCGATCACTGCTTCCGGAACCATTGGCATATAGAGGATGACTCGATCACCTGCAGCAACGCCCTGAGTTTTTAGCGTTCCGGCCACGCGAGCGACTTCGTCTCTGAGTTCTCTATACGTAAAGTGCTGAAGCGTATTGGTGACGGGACTGTCGTATATCAGCGCAAGTTGTTTTCCGCGGCCTCGGTCGATGTGGCGGTCAAGACAGTTGTAACAAGTATTGAGACTGCCTCCAACGAACCAGCGGTAAAACGGTGGGTTGGAATCATCACGTACTTGTTCCCACCTTTCATTCCAGTACAGCTGTTCTGCGGCTATTCCCCAGAATTCTTCTGGGTTACTTTGGGCGAATCGGTAAACGTCGTCGTAGACAGTAGTCATTTCCGTCACATCCTATCGCAGGTGGTCAGTAATTTAGGAAACTCTTGCAGGGATTACTGCTAGAATTTCTTTTCGATCGATACAACTGGCACGAAAAATCTTATCGAGAGTTATCATGTTAGTCACCTAGGGTCACTGAGGCTGTTCGTGAAGGTTTACATTGCGTAACGATGGTTAAAGCGCGTGGGGTGGTATTGATTGTTCGTTCTGACAAACGAAAGGGCAGTGACATGTCGTTAAAGAGATCGAATCTGGCTTTTGGCTGCGTATTGTGTTTATTGTCGGTACTGTGCGTCACGACGTTATGGGCGCACATGCGTGTTCAAAAAACTATGCCAGAAGATGGTGCACGGCTAACGTCATCTCCACCTCACATTCAAGTTTGGTACACACAGTTGCCAGATGATGCGATTAGTCAGTTGCTACTTGAAGGCGTTGACGGGTCCATTTCGCTCGGTGCTACGACTGTCAAGGAAGACAAATCTCTGATGGCGATGGTTCCATCCGTTTTGGCGACTGGAACCTATACAGTCAAATGGCGAACGGCCGGCGATGACGGACATACACAACGCGGAGATTTTGCATTTACCGTTCGTTCAGCCGACTAGTCCGCTCTGTAGTGGCGGCCGGGAATAGTTTCTAGCGCAACGCGTCGGTTTTGGCTTCAATTTATGGAAGCAGAAGCACTCTCACTCGTTTATCTCGCGTTTGGGAAATGGCTTACGTATCTTGGGGTAGTTGGTCTAACGGGTGCTGTTTCACTGAGACAATTGATTGGTTCGGTAGGGATCGCTCCTCAATTATTTTCTAAAAGTGAAGAGTTTTTACAGTCGGTGGCGTCCTATGCGAATGGGCTTGTCATTACGGCGGTGTTTGTGCGCCTCTATGCGCAGACCTTTTCTGTATTCGGTCTTGATGAGCCGGTCACATTGGAGTTGGTGCGAGTCGTCGGTTTTGAGAGCCGATGGGGTGGGCAGTGGCAGTTTCATGCTGCTGTCGCCATACTGACAAGTCTATCCACAGTAATGGTTCGATCGCGGAACCGTTTGGGTTGGAACACTTTGACGGTGTTCACGGTTGGTCTGTGGCTGACGCTTCCACTTACTGGTCACGCGATGTCGTTTAGTGACACTGCGTTATTGTGGGCAGTGCAGGTCGGACATGGACTTGCTGCGGGTGTATGGATGGGGACTTTGTTCGGTTTATTTTTGGTAGGTTCGTGGTTTTGCGCTGAAGAACCTCATGACGACCTCAAGTGGTTTGCTACACTTCTAAGACACTTTTCGCGACGAGCCATCTGCGCTGTGATCGCCTTGGTCGTTACGGGGACCATTACTAGCTGGTTTTATCTTGGCTCGGTTGAGTACCTGTGGCGTGACTCCTATGGCAGAACGCTGTTGTTGAAGATTGTTTTGGTATTTGCTACCGCTTTGATTGGAGCCTATAACTCGCGGTATTTGTTGCCTCGACTGAATAATTCTAGTGCCAGTCTTGCGTTGTTTCGTTCAATTCGTGCTGAGCTAATACTGGGCGTGTTGCTGTTGGCAGTGACTGCTGTACTCGTTCACCTGGCGATGCCGGCCGAAATGGGGTAAAACTGCACCTATGACTATGCCATTTTCACGCCGACATTTCCTTCAAGCCGCTGGAGCAGGAGCTGCAGTCTGGGTGCCATCTCCTGTGAAGGGTTATTCCGTAACAGAACTGACACGACGTGCGGAGACATCCGGTGCGGCCATTAACGAACTGGGTGTGTCGATGTGGGATATCGATACTCCGGCGCTTGTCGTTGATCTTGATGTGCTCGAAGCGAATATTGCAACGATGCAGAGTACGGTTAATCGCAATGGTATTGCGAGTCGCCCGCATGCAAAAACACACAAAACACCGGAAATAGCACGCATGCAGCTAGAGACCGGATCCGTGGGTATTTGCGTTGCCAAGGTTAGTGAAGCGCACGCTCTTTTTAAGCATGGGATTGAGCCGATCTTGATGACCACTAGCAATGTGACACCAACGAAAATTAATCGAGCTATGCATCTTAGAAAATGGTGCGATCAATTTATTCAAGCAACTGACACACCAGAAAACGCTAGGTTACTTGCCGAAGCGGCAGAATCGCTTGGGGTGGTAGCGGATGTTGTTGTGGATGTAGATCCGGGAGGGCATAGAACAGGGATTACTCCAGGGCGACCAGCACTCGAATTAGCTCAACTTGTCGACCGACTTCCGAGTCTCAGACTTCGTGGGATGCTGTGCTACGACGGCGGCTCTCAACATGTGACTGGTTTTGAAAAGCGAGAGGCTCAAACACTCGAAAGACTGATACCAGCTGCTGAGACCTTTGAGCAGTTTCAGAGAGCTGGGCTAAATACTGAAATCTTCAGTGGCGGTGGAACCGGTACTTACAATATTGACCATCAGACTCCAGGGCTTACGGATGTGCAAGTGGGGAGTTATGTGTTTATGGATGCCCAATATATGGGCATTGGTGGAGTGAATGACACTGACGTTTATAGTGATTTCAATCCTGCGCTGACGATTTTAACCACGGTGTTAAATGCGCAATATGAGGGGCGAGCAACCACAGATGCGGGAGCGAAGGCGTGTACTATCAATCGTCCTTGGGCGATTATAAAAGGTGAATCAGGCATGAGTTATACATCCGGGTCTGATGAATTTGGCAGCATTCGATATGAGGATCCGAGCCGGACTTATAAAGTCGGCGATAAACTTGAACTTATTGTGTCGCACTGCGACCCCGTCGTGAATCTGTATGACCAGATTTACGCAGTGCGCAATGGAATGGTTGAGTCAGTTTGGGAGGTCAGTGCCCGCGGACAGTCGACATAGGCCGGTTGAACTGATTTCGAGTGTTGACTGCTGAGGACACGGTAGGTTTTTGTGGACTGTGAGAGTTCCCACTCTGGTCCCAGTGTTTAGTCGCTTCTGTCGGCTATAATACTAGGGCTTATGTGGACAAAACTTCAGAACACGGCTCGCAAGCGTAACCCGCGCAAGATTGCAGTAATCGACCCAGAGCGTTGTTTCGGTGCTTTTGCTTGTTCGATTTGTCAGGCTGCGTGTCCCGTCGAAGAATGTATCGTTGAAGAACCCGATATCTACGGGCGTATGGTTTGTGCAGTTCGAATTGATAAGTGCATTGGTTGTGGACTGTGTGTGACCGTTGGGAATGAAACTGCGCCTGGAAAACGTGATTTCGGGTGTCCACCTGATTACGATGCGATTGACATGTCCGCATTTGATGATGTGGTACAGGCCGTTACTCACGAGGCGATAGATGCAGGTGAGATAACTGCCGAAGCGCCTGAAACCGAGCAAACAGAAGCGACTACCTAAGTAGTGTTCGGTGTCTGGTTGTGTTCTACGAGATTTAATTACCAGCCACAGCAATCCGTCTTATATCGGCACTTGGGGCAACGCCAAACAGCGTGCATCCGAAACATTTCAGCCCCACACCTTTCACAGATTACCGGTTCATCGTGAGCTAGACGATTTTTGTTGTCTGGACTTGTTTGTTTGTTCTGCGGTGTCTGAGTGTGTTCAGGCATAGTCGAATTATAGACCTCAGGTATGATGGGTTGGCTGAGCTTCGCACGACAGGACTTTAGCTATGGAATTATGGGTGCTCGGAAATAGCCATCACCGTATGGTCATGATCGTTTCTGCATTGATTTTCTGCAGTGCGGTGTCCCTGAGAGCAGATAGCGTATTTACCTCGTTTGTAGGTACGTCTTACGGTGAGAAAGATACTGACAAGGTGACGACACTTGGAGCTTCTCTTGCTGCCATGGCTGGTGGGGTATTTGGTTTTGAGATTGATTTTTCTCGAACTGCGAAGGCTCCCAGTAATTCGGTTTTTGTAGAAAATAGTCGTGCTACGACCGCTATGGGAAACCTGGTCATTGGTATTCCTGTTAAAGGCGTTCGGCCGTATGTCGTTGGTGGTATGGGCTGGATGAAAACCGAAGTGTCAACTGCTTCCCTTTTGAAGAAAACTGACGGGTTGGCGGTTGCTGTAGGTGGCGGTGTCATGGGGTTTTTTAGTGACCATGTTGGTGCACGGTTTGATCTCCGCTACACCCGTGCAGCGACTATTGGTGAGAGTATCCGCGATGTGGTGTTTGAGGCTCCAGCCTTTTGGCGTGCGTCGTGGGGGTTGGCTCTGCGTTTTTGATCAAATCTGTATTTACAGTATGTAGCGCCAGGTCAAGTCATCACGGTGTATTATTTGTTTAACGACACGGAGGCATACGTGGACGAACGGTCTCAAGTTTTACTTTCGACGCTTTTGGGCGCAGTAGTTGGTGCGGTGGTAGGAGGTCTATACCTGACAGAGCGTGGTCGTCATGTACGCGACCAGATTGAACCGACGTTAGACAATTTTGTTAGTGAGATTGAGCGTGTTCGCGGAACCGTTGACAAGGCCCGTGAAGCAGCGCAAGAAGGTCGACAGGCATTCGAAGACGCTATGCGAGTCGCTACACCAAGTGACTCAGTTGAAGATGCTGAGTCAAACGAGACAACTTGGGCGACAAGCGGTGTAAGAGAAGCTTCTTCCTAGTTTTCCTCTCAACCCTGCCTTCTAGCTTGTTCGTCTAACTGAAAAACGACAACTCAACAATTGTGGTGAAATACATTGCTTGTTTGATTTAGAACTGTTCGATCGGGGCTGAGGTGTATTCTTAAGTGGTGCATATTGCTTACCAGGGCGAGACGGGAGCTTTTAGTGAAGCTGCTGCGCTCAGCTTTGATTCGAATGCTGAGCCCAGCCCACGTTTAAGTTTTGATGCGGTATTTTCTGCTGTAGAGGCGGGGGAAGTTTCGCATGGCATCCTGCCAATTGAGAATACCATCGCGGGTAGTATTCATCGCAATTATGACTTGTTAGTCGAGCACGAACTTTCGATTGTGGCAGAGGTGAAGCATTTAGTGGTGCACAACTTGATCGCATTTGAAGGCACGGATATTGATCAGATACGCCGTGTCTATTCTCATCCGAAGGGTTTGGAACAGTGTGAGCATTTTTTACAAACACTAAATGATGTTGAAATTGTTGCGACCTACGATACGGCCGGTAGTGCCAAGATGATCAAGGAGCAGGGATTGACTGATAGCGCTGCCATTGCGTCGGTGCGCGCCGCGGAGATCTTCGGACTTCGAGTAATAAGGCAGGCTGTCCAGGATGTTGCGGATAATTTCACACGATTTCTAATTGTCAGCCGTGATTCTGCGCCGCTCGGAAAGCCTGATAAAACGACGATTGTTTTCACGGTACCTAATGATCCGGGTGCTCTTTTTAAAGCGCTAAGTGTTTTTGCACTCCGAGATATCGATTTGACGAAATTGGAATCGCGGCCGATTCCAGACCGCCCGTTTGAATACATGTTTTATGCTGACCTATCTGCTAATCGTGACGATATTCGGTGCGAACGAGCACTGATGCATTTGGCAGAGTTCGCTCCCTCGTTACGGACGCTTGGTTCATACCCTTCATGGAAAGGGACAGAGGGCTAGGGCAGTGGATAGGGTGAGGCGTCTATTGCGTTATTGAATCGGAGGTTAGCGCACGAACAATTGCCTCGCTGAAAGCTTCTAAGTCATCGATTTTTCGAGACGTAATAATGTTGTGGTCTTCGATGACCTGTCGGTCCATGTAAAGGCCGCCCGCGTTCTTGATGTCAATCGCAATTGATGGCCAGCAGGTGATCATACGGTCGCGAACCGCATTTGCGGAAATCAGCATCTGCGGTCCATGACAAATGGCTGCTACTGTTTTTCCGGCCTCAATAGCGTCACGGACCAGATCGACCATAGCATGCCGCATGCGCATTTTTCCTGGCGCGAAACCACCAGGAATTACAAGCGCATCGATGTCAGCGACGTTTATTTTTCCAGCGCTTTGGTCAGAGGTGATGACGCGGCCATTAAGGCCTGTGTAATCAGTTGATACAGTGGGCCCAACAAATATAACGTGAGCGCCGGCTTTACGGAGCAGGTTACCGGAACCGAAGGCTTCCTCATCGTCAAAAAGTTCTTCGATGAGAATAGCGATGGACTTGTCTTTGATGCGTGTCATGATTTCGTGTGCGGCATTGTATATCCTCGGTAATATTCATGCCGAATCAAGGGATAAAGGCATCAAGCCCGTGCACCATTCTCCGGTTTTGACGCAGGGCATTTTTTAGGTGGTGAATTGCAGGGTAAAGAGTGACACGTTATTGGTTGGAGGAGGGGGTTTGAATTTGTGGCCGGATGGTGAAATACGTTCGATTACATTTGTTGACCACCAACCAGCAATTATCTCAACTAATTCCGAGAGTTGGTAATTGAATTTAAAGCATTTGTATCTGATGAGACATCTTACGAATTGTCATAGCCAGTGAAAGAGAAATATGACGTTTACAGTTGAAGTGTTGATTAAAGGCAAGGAAGAGGTCGTCGAGAAGAAGATCGACTTTGACGGACCGGAGGCTGGCGCATGGACTGACGAGGACGCACGCCATGTGCTTGAGTTGACGTTACGTACCTTCGATGAGGTTCAGAACCCTGACACTCAAGACCGGTCCGTATCCTTACGTGGGTTTAGCTGGATCGTGACGCCGGTTAGTGAGGGTGTCGTGGTCGCGATTGAGATTCCAAGCGGTGCTGTTGTCGCGGGGCCGTTTAACGCCGATGTTGATATGTTGACGGCAATAATTACGAGAGCGCTCGCTAATACCCAGAGTCCTGAGCGAGTACATTAGTCGAGTAGTATCGGCGCGAATTATTCTTGGACAAATGGCGGTCCGATCAAGAGGCGAGGATCAGCGTTTGCTTTCGGAATTAGTTTTTGTGTCCTGCCGTGTTGATTATCCCCACCATACAGGTTGCCGTCAGTGTCAACTGAGAATGCGTGTATCTCGAGATACCCGGACGGGCCATCGTTCGATACGTTCCACGTATACAAACGGTTTCCATCAAAATCAAGCTTGACCATTTTTAGCGGTCGCAGATCTGAGACCCAGACGGATTCTTCATTCACTATAAGGTCTAAGGGCAGACCAAAACCTGACCACACGGCGATGTGTTCGACCTCGGGGTGGTATTCCCCGGATGCATCATTTGTGAGCCTAAATACTTGGACGCGCCCGTTCGCCCGATCCAGCGCGAAGATACGACCGTCTGGGCCAATGGCTAGGGCATGGATGCCATTGAACTGTCCTGGTCCATCGCCAAAACCACCGAACTCAGACAGATAATTGCCATTACTATCCGTGATGATAATTCTGTGATTATCGAGTCCATCGGCAATGAGTACCCGCCCGTCTGGTAGAAACGCGACGTCTTGCGGTCTGCCAAAATGCGTTTCGTCACTGCCACTGACATTTTTTTCGCCTAAAGTTAGAAGCAATTCACTCCCATCGTTTGATAACACAAAAATCTGATGTCTCGATTCGTTGATTACCCAGACGCGGCGCTCTGGGTCATAAGGACTGATCCGCACGCGGTGGGGGCCAGGGCCATCAGAGTCTTCGCAAAGATGATCCCATTGGTTCCAGACTTCAAGAAGATTGCCATTCCCATCAACGGTCATCAAGCAGTTTTGCCAGGTTCGAAGTTCGGTGTCACGTAGCGCGTTAATGCCGATAGATCCGACATATCCAGCGAATTCTAAGGGGAGCGGGGTTGGTAATTTTGTCTCGCCTCTCTGAGAGATAAAGATACGGTTTGGTGATTCTGCGAACACCCCAGAATTTCCACCGAAAGCGAAGCCTTCAGCGGCAAAGGGCTTATGCCAGCCTTCGACGACATCATATGGACTTGGGCCGGTTGGGCCTAGGTCTTGTGACGACGCCATGGGCACGACTAGGAAAACTAGGCCAAAAACAATAAGAGATGTAAATTGCATCACACCAAAGTCCTTCCTAAGATGAGCCGCTGATAGAGAGAGATTGTCACCAATAAGCACTACAGTATGGAACCGTTTGGTGTTTCTGGCTACTAAAGTTTAGGAAAGTCAGTGAGCAGTGTATACAATAGGTTTTAGCGCAAGGAGGAGTTTGATGAGCGACCAGCGAGTCCGTCTAGTCATTATTTCTATCGTCACGTTTATGATTTCCAGTTTGTCAATAGATTCTGTCTCGGCCCAATCGGCGGTGACTGACGTCGGGCGGGGACAAGGTGAAGTTGCTCACACCCCGTGGGGAGATCCAGACATACAAGGAATTTGGACGTCGTCCGGTGCGACACCGTTTGAACGACCGAATGATTTTGAAGGCAGAGAGACACTGAGTAACGAGGAAGTCGCCCAAATTAGATCTCAGGCTGACCAACGATCTCAGGAACTCCTGAACGCGCCAGCCAGAAGGACTCAAGCGGGCTCGAACGTCGGTGCATACAATGATTTTTGGATGGATCGCGGTGCTCGTACGAATCGTACGTCAATGGTCGTTGACCCCGTTGACGGTCGATTGCCGCCACTAACTCCAGAAGGTCAAAAAGCTAGAAACGAATGGCTCAAAGCGCCGGGCGGACGAGAACTTGATGACACATGGGAAGACCGACACATCTGGGAACGATGCGTGACGCGTGGTGGCATGCCCAATGCGATGTTTCCTCGTTCTTATAACAACAACATGCACGTATTTCAATCGCCTGGTTATGTGGTGATGCTGCTTGAGCAAGTCCATGAAGTTCGGGTTGTTCCATTGGATGAGCGGCCACCGCTTTCTGAAAACATTACGCAATGGAATGGTGACGCACGGGGTTATTGGGATGGAGATACCCTAGTTGTGACTACCACGAACCTTGACCACAGGGTCAGCGCGCTTCAACCATGGTCGTTGTTCCATTCCCACGAAGGGTCTGGTGATGGTTTGACGCTCGTGGAGCGGTTTACGAGGACATCCTCTGGCGAACTTGAGTACGAAGTTGAGGTTAGTGATCCAAAAATGTATACACGACCATGGACCGTGTCATACCCGTTTTCGTTGTCGTCTGACTTGATGTTTGAGTACGCTTGCCACGAAGGTAACGAGGGAATGGTAGGAATTCTTGCGGGCGGTCGCGCGGAAGATGCGGAGGAAGCGGCGGCGCGTTAAATTGCACGTGGCCAGTGGTCACAGTTGAAATCATAGGTTTATTCTGACGTGTCGGGTAAATCTGCATAGCAATATCTGGATTCAACGGAAGGCCGGTCATGTGATCGGCCTTTTTTTGTTTTGGCTGAGTTGTCGGTGGAAGAGTTATTGCAGATGTGGTTTGACGAGTTGTGTCCAGAGTTCGTAACCGGAAGCCGAGAGATGAAGGCCGTCGTCCACAAAAAATATAGGATTAGGTCGGCCGTCAGAGCCAAGCATTGGGGTTGCAACATCTATATAGGTAAGTCGTGCGTCAGCATTACACGCGATCTGGATCAGTTCATTTGCGGCAACTATGCGGTCATATAGATTCCAACGTGCAATGCTTGGTTTGATGGCGATAAATAGGATTCTTGTTTGCGGTAGTGCCACGTGTACCCGCTTACTGAGGTCGGTGAAATCAGTGGCTACGCGTTTCGCAGCTTTTCCTGCCGCGATGTCGTTATCCCCTGCATAGAACACAATTAGTCGGGGTTGATGTTTCAGGATGAGCAGATCAATGTTGGCGAGAGAATCAGAAATTTGTGAGCCACCAAACCCTCTATTTAGATAGGTTTTCCCGGGAAACCAAGTATTGAGATCCCAGAAACGTATTGATGAACTACCGACGAAGACTATTCCTCCTTTTGCAAACCATCCCGATTGGTCTTGGCTAGCAAACCGCGCTAGTGCTAGGTCCCACGGACCAGAAGCAGGGCTTGGATCTGGAGCGATTGGATTTGAGGGCGTGTTCGTGCCGCATGCCGAGGTAAAGAATGTGACAAGGCTTAGCGTAAACGTTGCAACAATCAACCGGAAAAGATTCTGGGACCGACGCGCCCGAGACATATTTGAGATGGTTTTCAGAGCTAGCCAGCTGTTCGGAGTAATAGTTGGCTGCTAGGCATAGAAGCAACTAGATTTCTTGTCTTTCGTTTTTTCGGGTTAACGAAACTGTTGAAGGACACCGGGTTCGATAGTGCACGAAATGGTCCGTTCGTCGCCAGCTATCTCGAGAGTAACAGTCGTCGTGGGAGTCCATGCTGAGTAGTCAAAGGTAAATCGTCCATCGCGCACGTTTCTGTCGACTGGATTAACCGAAGTTCCATTACGTAGCAGGGTTAGATCTGTAAGTGTGTTGTTAGAGCCTTGCACTGGGGAGACGCCGATTGTTACGCGAGTGTTTTGCGCCGCATAGAAATCTGGCTGTGGTGCCGGGCGTCCGCTTCGAACGGCCTGCCATACCTCATAGCTGATCTGTTTGTATGCTGTGTACGCAGATAGTTCGAAGTCATCATTCTTACAGAGTCCAGTATCCCAAAAGACACATGGAGGGTCGTCTCCCCCTTGTTTGCCGCACTCGATGGCGTGGTAATAGCTTTCAGTTGAAATAGGTAAGATGCCTTGGTACCACGTTGGCGTTGCGTTTGGTCTTGCTGTGGCCGTTAGTTGCGCAGTCGAATGTTCCGGTAATAAGGCTACGAAGAGAAGTCCCCAGAGAAGACCGATTGACCAACGTCGACTTTCGGGCGTATACGTTGCTAGCGTCCTGAGCATAGCGCATGTTACAACTGCCTGAGGATTGTGCCCAAACAGTATTTGGTGCTTAATCACGAAAATTAACAAACTGTAGCGGCAAGCCGACATTTTGTTCTTTGATTAGTTCGATCGCTTTCTGCAGGGCATCCTTTTTACTACCAGATATTCGGAGCTGGTCTCCCTGAATGGCGACTTGTATTTTAATTTTTGTTTGCTTAACGAGTTTGACAAGTTGTCTTGCCAAGTCCTTATCGATGCCCTGTCTGACCTGAACAATTTGCCAAGCGTCGCTGACATTTTGCTGGGTAACCTCACGCTCGAGACAGCCGACGTTGATTTTTCGACTTGCAAACCGAGAGGTCAGAATGTCGTACATCTGATTGATTTGAAATTCATTCGGTGCACGCAGAGTCACGGAACTGTCGACGAGTTCAAATTTTGCATTGGTCCCTTTGAAATCAAATCTATTGTCGAGTTCACGAGTTGCTTGGTTTACAGCATTTGCGACTTCATTCAGATCTACTTTCGAGACGACGTCAAATGATGGCACGAGTTGAACCTTTCTAACTAATTTGTAGTAATGAACTTACACCAGGATAGTCTGAGGCGCACCACTGCCACCAGGGAGGGTTGTTTTTCTTGTCTGATCACACACCGATTTCGTATGGAGCGAGGGAAATCAATTAGAAGGGAAGGTAGCTCATCGCCTATTGTGACTACAGCACTGCGTCTCTAGTTCCCGAAAGATTAAGGGGGCATCGGGTTTATTATTTGGCTGATTCAGTGCGGTTAGAGTGAGGGCGACTTAAGCCTTCTTTTACAAGCTACAATTAAGGTCTAGCCCATAGAGTTAAGGTGTCTACGAGGAGATAATTATGTGCGACGAACATACCCAACACGAGGCAGAAAAATTCCTGGTCGGAAAGGGCTTAACTAGGAGGCAGTTTGGCCATTTGTCGGCAGTGGCAGGAATGGTTGCTATGTTTCCGCCGGTTGCGAATGCGCAAGACGTTACTGAAACAGATGTCGAAGTCACAACTCCTGATGGGGTTGCGGATTGTTACTTTGTACATCCGTCTAGTGGCCAACATCCTGCCGTGATCGTCTGGCCGGATATCCTTAGTTTGCGACCGGCTTTTAGGACGATGGGTAAGCGGTTGGCACAGTCTGGTTATTCGGTTCTCGTTGTTAATCCCTTTTACCGAGAAGCGCGGTCTCCAGTTATTCCTGATGGCGCGCATTTTGGACAACCAGAAATTCGTGAACTTGTGATTCCGATGATGCGGAATCTGACACCTGAAACGCACTTTACTGACGCACGGGCATTTGTGACATTTTTGGATCAACAAGAACCAGTTGATGCGAATCGAAAAATGGGCACGACCGGTTACTGTATGGGCGGACCGATTGTGATGCGAACAGTTGCGGCTGTTCCTGAGCGACTTGGTGCGGGGGCGACTTTTCATGGTGGAGGACTTGCGACAGATGCTAACGACAGTCCGCATCTGCTTATCCCAAACACGTCAGCGCACATGCTGCACTGTGTTGCGGAAAACGATGATGAGAACGATCCTGACGCAAAAATCACATTAAGGGATGCGTATGCCGCCGCGGGTATACCGGCTGAAATCGAGGTGTATGAAGGAGCTATGCATGGGTGGTGCTCTCTTGATTCTCAGGTGTACCACGAAGCGCAGGCAGAGCGTGCATGGAGTCGCCTTCTGGTGTTACTGGAAACCGCTTTAACTTAGCTAATTTACTGGTGACGAACAGAGGCTATTTGTTTGATGTCATTGCTGGCAGTGTTGGTAGGCAGTGACTTAGTCTGCGGAGTGATGTTTAGTTTTTAAGTACGGGCATTTGTTGATCTTGTCGTATCTTCTTGTTTGAGTGTGAAACTATCTTGTCGTCGATTTATTTAGTCTATTGCAATAGACATCGAAAAATCTTATTAACCTCCCTATTTACCTTTGCAGTAGCGATGCCATTTTCGGCTTTCGCGCAGCCGGCGGAAGTCGTCGGCCTGACGCCGTTCGTAAATGTGAGTCAGCAGTCGTCTGATGACTGGATCGGCCTTGGGATCCTTGAAACATTGACTAATGCTCTACAGCAACGAGGGCTAACGGTAGCAGCTATTGCCCCGTCTGGAACGACGGATGAGTCTGTGGTGGTGGCTAGCCGTACGGCTGGTGCAGAGTGGTTGGTACGGGGCACCTATCAAAGAGTGGTTGATGCAATTCGAATCACGGTCAGAGTTTTCCATGTTGAGTCTGGCACTGTTCGGTACAGTCAAACAATTGACGGAGCTCTTGAAGAACTGTTTCAACTGCAGGATCAAGTCGCAGTGCGTGTTGGGAATGAGGTTACTCAAATCGATTCGAACCAGGCGTCGGAAATTGGTACGAGTGGAGGACGAATTGAAAATGCCGATACGCCGACGCAAACCGGACCGCGCCAAAGGAGTGGATTCGCCGCAAACCTTGATCGAGATGTGCCCCGCGCATTGATTCACCGGACTACGGAGCCTCCGCAGATCGACGGCCGACTCGATGACCCGGTGTGGCAAACAGCAACACACATCACTGACTTCGTTCAGATCGCACCGATAGCCGGCGCTCCTGGTTCTGAAGAGACGGAAGTGTGGATGGCGTATGACAGTGATAATTTATATTTCGCATTTTATGCGCACTATAGCGATACGGGAATGATGCGGGTGAATTGGGCCGACCGTGACGAAACGCGCGGTGATGATCAGATGTCGGTACTATTTGACCCATTTCTTGATCAGCAACGAGCCTACCAGTTTGAGGTGAATGGGTATGGGATACAGAGTGATTCCCTAGTCAATGCCGAAGGCACGAGGCGACGAAGTTCACGAAGCAGTAGTTCCTCATTTTCAAATTCGTTAGGTAGTAGCTATTGGCAGCGGGGTGGCGGTGGCTCGAGTCTGAGTAGCTCAGGGACATTCGGAGTACGTGGAGATGATTCATGGAATGCGCTGTTCGAGTCTGGTGGGCGTTTGGTGTCCGATGGGTGGACGGCAGAAATGGCTATTCCATTTAAGAGTTTACGCTATCCAGCACGTCGATCGGACGAAGCTCATGTCTGGGGTTTTCAAATTACCCGACGAATTCGCGGTCGATCCGAGGCCCAATCCTGGTCTCCCGTATCACGTGATATCGCCGGGCAATTAACGCAATTTGGAATTCTTGAGGGGCTGGAAGGTTTGTCGCAGAGTCGGAACCTTGAGATTCTTCCTGAGGTTACCGGGATTAGTTTTGGGTCGCTTGATCGTCAGAGCGGAAGCTACAACCGAAGAGACCCTGAAGGTGACCTGGGTATGGGTTTGAAGTACGGGCTCACGCCGAACTTAACAGCTGATTTTACTTACAACCCAGATTTTTCACAGATAGAAGCGGACCGGCCACAGATTGAAACCAATCAACGTTATGCGCTTTTTTATCCTGAACAACGACCATTCTTCCTTGAGGGGCAAGAAATTTTCCAGATTTCTACGCCGATGGCGCTGCTTAATACTCGGACTATCGTTGACCCTCGGTTTGGTGGCAAGTTAACTGGCAAGGTTGGTGATACCACGCTCGGTGTCATTGTTGCTGATGATGAAGCAGCTGGAAATTTTGAAGATTCAACCGATCCACGTTTTGGTTTGACGTCTCAAACACTAGTTGGGAGGGCAAGATACGACTTTTATTCTGAGTCATACCTTGGTGCCATCATGACGGCACGTGAGTTTGGACAGGAATACAGTCGAGTGGCTGGGATCGATGGACGATTCCGACTCGGCCAGACGCATCGTTTGAGTTTTATGGCCGTGGAGTCGTCGTCGCATAGTGAGGATGAGGGCGACCTTTCTGGTCCCGCTGTTGAAATGGACTTAACCCGACAAGGTCGAAACTTTGGATACAGTGCGTCCTATGGAAGCATTGATCCTGATTTTCGTGCAGCAAGTGGGTTTATTCCGCGAGTCGATTTGCAGCAGGCGAATGCGACGATGTCTTATCGTTGGTGGCCAGAGTCTACGCTCATGACGTGGGGGCCTTCAGTTACCTATTTTCGGCTTTACGATCACACTGGTGAACTTCAGGATGAACAGATTCAGGCTCAGACAAGTTTGCAATTTCGTAACAACATTTCAGTCACAACGACCGTAAATCGAGATCTGGAGCGGTATCGAGAAATTGATTTTCGGAAAACGAATTATGGTGTATTCGGCGTTGCAAGTGGACGGACTTTGTCTATTTATGGTGGGTTTAATGGTGGTGACGGGATTCTCTTCAGTGATAATCCGTACGTGGGGCGCAATATCGTGGGTAATATCAATTTTAGTGTGCGTCCTCACTCACGTATGCGAATAGAACTGAATAATATTTTTAGCCAATTCGTGAATCGTGCCCAAAACTCGGAAGTATTTGATGTGAAGATTTTTCGAACGCGAACGACATTTCAGTTGAGTCGCCGTTTTCTTTTGCGTTATATCGCGGAGCATAATACGCAGGCCGTGAGTGTTGGCAATAATTTATTGCTGACTTATCGAATTAATGCGGGCACGGTTGTGTTTGTCGGCTATGACGATCGCTATCAGCGTGGGACCCGTATTGACAATACCCTGTTTCCTTTTACAAGTTTGCTGCGAACGAACCGTGCGGTGTTTACCAAATTGTCTTATTTGTTTCGTTTGTAACCCCGACATGTTATCGAAAGAACGTCATTACATTTTTGTTATCTATTAATTGAAAATGAGGAGACATTGTCCGTGTATTCATCTGATGTAGTTCAAGCTGTTGATTCTTTAATCGAAGAACGAAATATTTTGAAGCATCCATTTTATGTTGCGTGGGAATGCGGTGAATTAACTCGCGATGACCTGGCAACGTATGCGCGTATCTATTATCCGCACGTAGCAGAATTTCCGGACCACCTAGAAGCGGTTCGATCTGGTTGCAGCGACGAGATCATCAGACGCACGCTCAATGACAACTTGCACGATGAACGTCATGAACCCAAGCCTCACGATGAACTGTGGCTTGATTTCGCGGCGTCGCTTGGTCTCGATCGAGACGGTGTTCGAGCGATGCATCCGCACCCAGCTGTGGTTGGAATCATCGAAACATTTGCGAGACTTGCTAGTGCAAGTACAGCCTCTGGTTTAGCGGCACTGTATGCGTATGAGTCTCAGCAACCCGCTGTCTCCCAAGCAAAGAAAGATGGCTTGGTTCGACATTACCGATTCGATGATGCGAAGGGAACAGCCTATTTTGATGTGCATGCGATAACAGATGTTACTCATAGGGAAGGCGAAAAAGAGGGACTCGGACGGTGCCTAAACGCGGGCGCGTTAGGTGAGGAAGTGCTGGATGCGACGCGGCAGGTACTGGATGCATACTGGGCATTGCTTGATGGTGTCACCGAGGAGGTTGGTTTATCCCGGTAACGAAACAACGTAGCGATTGTGACGAATCGAGCTGAAATAAATCGAGTGGATACTGTTATCTGCGATGAACTCTGAGAATGGCGTTGGTTCGGCGTTATCCACAATTGAACTTACGAATCCTGATGGTGAGTCGGTAATTTTAGGCTCTCTCTGGGAAAGACAGCCTGTGGCGCTTGTATTTTTGCGGCACTATGGTTGAATTTTTTGTCGACAACACGTCGCGCAGTTGCGCGATTATGAAGCCAGGATTGTTGAGGCCGGCGGTCGTGTCGCGGCAGTGGGACTTGGAGGCATGGACTATGCACGCGATTTTCAAAAACAAACCGGAATTACATTTCCATTACTGGTTGATGAAAACCGCACGGCGTATAACGCTGGAAACTTACGCTCCGCCACTCTCCTGCATTTATTTCGGCGTCAGAATTTTCGCGACAGAAAGGACGCTCAGTCGGATGGCCACCGGCAACACAAAGTGGGCAGTAACCCTTTTCAACTAGGTGGAGGATTTGTTGTCGCGCCAGGAAACATCGATCTATTCGCTTATGCAAGTGAGACCTTTGGAGATAACGCGCCGATCGGTGAGATGTTGAATGTGTTGCAGAAATACGCATCAACGAGTCTCTAGCATTGAGTTACTCGTTTGTCTGCCGTTAAACTCGTGACACGCGTCTTCCCCCGAGCACAGTGTCAGAAGGAAACAGTCGGTGTGTGCCCACTCGGAGATTTTCGTAATTGTCGACAAATTCAAATTCTCCTTCACGGAGTTCAAGAATGGCTACGTCAGCGGGCGCACCGATATTGAGTGTGCCTCGATCACGGAACACCGGGTAGAGCCGTGAGGCGTTTAGCGTGGATCGAGCGACGACTTGGTCGATAGTCATACCGAAATTTAAGAATTTTGACATGACGTTGGGGAAATCAATGACACTCGCCGCGCTTCGGCTTGAGGTATTGCCATCAGTTGAAATCGTGTCTGGCCAGAATCCGGCTTGCATGATTCGGTCGAACGTATCCCATAGCAAGTGCCCCGTTCTTCCGTTGGCTACGTCGAACCAGACACCTCGCCGTCTGGCGGCGAGTACGGCAGGAAAGATCAGTCCGTCGTCGTCAATGATGGCATTGGGTGGCGGTGCCATCATATGAGTAACAATATCACCAGGTTTTAGTTGGTCGACAAGGATAGAAAACGGCGATGCAGTTTGTCCCATGTGGATCATGAGAGGCAAATCAAAAAAAGTTGCCACTTCTTGGGCTCGTCTGAGGACTTCGGTGTCGTCGGCGGCGACGCCCTCTGTTAAGCGAGCCTTGACGCCAATGACGTAGTCGCGATTGCGTGCGATAGCGGCTTTCGCAGCCTCGACATCAGCTAACGCAAGGTCGTGGGTGTCACCGTTTGGCAGAATTCCTTCCCGACCGATATTGATTAAAACTCGAGCAGGCTGTGGCGCTGCACGGGCTATTGCGACCATTTCGTCGATCTGGTCGGCTCCTTCCGAGCCAGCATCTATCCAGCCCGTCACCCCGTCGGAGAGGCAAATACGAGGGCCCTGGGCGTCGCGAGCGTAATGAGAATGTACGTCGAGGAGACCGGGGATGACGAGCTTGTCTGTTGCATCGATGACCTCGGCGGCGTCACCACTAATATCAGTACCAATCGCTTCTATTCGACCGCCGGCGATGGCGACATCACTGATCGCATTCAGGTGTACAGAAGGATCGACAACCCAACCGCCTTTAATTATGAGATCATAGCTTGCAGCGAATGGATGGGTAGTGCGAGCGAGCATTACTGCAGTAGTGGACGCAGCTGCGCAAACGAACTGGCGACGATTAATCATTATGATTTGCCTCTGATTAGTTAATCACGGGATGGTGGTCTGTTTTTGTAGCCATGTCAACAAAGGCTTTAGCGACCAATTAAATGGAAATGATCTGAATTTGTTTTGGTAGAAGAAACGTTCTTTGGCTAGTTGGCGTATTAATTGTGAGATGGAACGGGAGACTCCAATAGCCCGACTGGTGGCGATGCTCACCGTCTTTCCCTTGGCGGTGACTGTGGTTTTCGCGCAAGGGCGACGTCCAACTGAGATGGGGGATTCTGTATCGCCCAGTGTTGCCATTTTTCATTTTATTAACGTTAGCACTGCACCTGAAGATGAATGGATAGGCGCGGGGATCGCTGAAACCATTGCTGCTGAGTTTGAGAGTTTTGAAGACTTACGTGTCATTAGGCGTGGTGTGGAGGAAGAATCAATATTTGATTTGTCAGCGGACCCTAGCACTGAGGACTTTGCTTCGTTAGCGAGGCAGCGTAGCCAGCAACTTGGTGCAGATTGGTTTGTTGTCGGTGGGTATCAACGATTTATTGATCAACTGCGAATTATTGCTCGCGTCATTAACACAGAGACCGGGCGCATTGGTCTTGTCGTTAAGGTTGATGGTGCGGTGATTGACATATTCCAACTGCAGGACGAAGTAGTCGAAGAACTCCGTGACGGATTGTCGGATGAGATACTCGAGCGTTCTCAGGTTGCGATAAATAGAGCACGGGAAACTCCATCCGACGGTGGCGTCAATCGTGGTCGCGAGTGGCGCTCAGGTAATAGCAATCGATTGCCGCCACAAGCCGATGCCATTGGTGATGTTGAGCGAGATAACATAGACGGTGCTCGTGGAAGAGGTAGCGCTATTCCGGTCGCTCGAAGTCTTGCGGGGCGACCTACGATCACAATACCTCGGACTGACCAACCACCGAATATTGATGGTGTGTTGGACGATGCTGTGTGGGCGGAAGCGGTACACCTTACCGACTTTGTACAGCAGCAACCTCTTGAGGGCGCGCCGGCAACTGAAGCAACGGACGTATATATTGCGTACGACAGCGATAATATCTACTTTGCCGTTCACGCCCATTACTCTGACCCAAATCTCATGCGCGCCAACCGGGTGGATCGAGACCAAGCATTCAGTGACGATAAGGTGCGTATTTATTTCGATCCGTTCCTCGATCAACAACGTGCTTACAGCTTCTCTGTGAATGGGTACGGTGTGCAGGGTGATGCAATTATTGATGCTAGTGGTCGCGGTGGCGGCGGTGGCCGCGGTCGAGGTGGTGGCGGCGATCGAGGTGGTGGTAGTCGGCGTGGTATTCCATTTGGAGACAATTCCTGGGATGCGTTATTCGACAGTGGCGCTGAGATCGTTGACGATGGATTTACGGCTGAAGTGGCCATTCCCGTGAAGAGTCTTCGATATCCGCAGCGTGATCGTGACGTTTCCCATCAGTGGGGCTTCCAGATCGTGCGCGAGATACGCGGGAAGGATGAGAACGCGGTTTGGGCGCCGATTTCACGAGGGGTAGCCGGATTTTTGACTCAGATGGGGTTGCTGGACGGTATGACTAATCTCTCAACCAGTCGAAACCTTGAGATCATGCCGGTTCTGACAGGAATCCAGTTTGGTTCGATTGATAGTTCGAGTGGCGATTTCGTCGCCAAAGACGTTGAGCCTGAAGGCGGTGTCAATCTGAAGTACGGGATCACATCCAACCTCACGGCAGATTTTACGTATAACCCTGATTTTTCTCAGATCGAATCAGATCGACCACAGATTGAAACAAACCAAAGGTTTGCGCTGTTCTATCCAGAGTTACGACCGTTCTTTCTGGAAGGTGCTGAAATATTTAATGTTTTTGGTCCGATAAATTTTGTGCATACCCGGACCATTGTCGATCCCGATTGGGGCGGGAAAATTACGGGAAAAGTTGGGAACACCACCGTTGGATTCTTGGCGGCGAATGATGCGGCCGTGGGTGATCTCGACAGTTCTCTCAGTACCGACTTTGGGGATTCGGCCAACGTGATTATCGGACGCGCACGCTACGACCTCTATTCCGAGTCCCATGTCGGTGGCATGGTGACCAACCGTGAAGTTCTTGACAGTCATAGTCGGATGATGCTGGCTGACGGAAGGTTTCGACTCGGACAGACACAGAGTATCGGTTTCGTCGCTGTGCAGACCGAACATCGTGGTCTAGATGGTGCGGAATCAGTCGGCGAAATGTTCGATATGAATTATCGACTTAACGGCCGACACTGGAACGTGTTTACAGGAGCGTACCGTCTCTCACCAGATTTCAAGACAGACGTTGGATTTGTGCGACGGGTTGACCAACAGCGGATTGTGTCGCAGATTGGCTACCGATTTTGGCCAGAAACGACGATTATTAACTGGGGGCCAAGTGTGTCCTACGGTCGGAATTGGAGTTACGCAGACGTGCTCCAAGACGAGAATCTATCAATTTCTTTGAATACGACGTTTCGAAACAATATCAGTGCCAACGTGAGTGTTGGTCAGGACATGGAACGATTTCAAGGAATTAAATTCGATAAGTCGAGTGTCCGATTTTTCGGACGGGTGAACACGAGTCGCAAGTTTTCAATTGGTGGATTTTTTCGGTATGGGGATGAAGTGCGATATATCGAGAATCCATTTCTCGGTCGAGGCGGCGGCGGTGGTCTATTTGCGACTGTGCGTCCCGTCTCACGTTTTCAATCCCAGATTAATCTCAACACGAGTCGATTGGTCGACCCGCGAAATGATGACGAGTTAGTGTTTGATGTCAAGATTGTTCGTGCACTGAGCACGTATCAGTTTACGGAGCGGCTCAGTCTGCGAAATATTGTCGAGTACAACACGCTGCAAAAAACAACAGGGCTGAATTTACTCGCCAGTTATCGTGTGAATGCCGGCACCGTATTCTACATCGGCGTTGATGATCGGTTTCGGCAAGCCGATCGTATCCTCGGAGAAGACATCGATGGTGATGGCTTGAGCGATTATCTGTTTCCGTCAATCACGACAATGCAGCGAACCAACCGTGCGTTCTTTACGAAGCTTCAGTATCTATTTCGCTATTGAGGTGACTGGTCAGACCGAAACTCAGGGTCTCAGGATTCGTTGTAGTCGCACACTCGCCACTTGAATCGCGAGCTGTCGTTGGTCTTCTGAAATTCCAAGATCTTGAGGTGCGACGGCGTACTCATATCGAAAGCGTATTTGATTCAGGTTTGACCGCAGTGCTGCCGATGGGATCGTGATACGGTCGACGTGCACCCCCGGCCTTAATGTCAGTGCAGTGATGGGGATGTCATTAATATCGATGCTGACAATTTGTGGTGGCAGTTCCGGTGCACTAAACGGGCCCCATTCGATCTCTAAAAGGTAATCGTCGGCATTGGTTTTAAGTGGGATCAAAATGATTGAGCTGTGACTATTGGCCCATCGAAACGAAAAATTTGGGTGTTGTTCGCGTGCTGCCCATCCGTGCCCTAGAAACCGTTCATCTCCGGGGGCGCCAATGTCAATGGAGAGATTGTTGTAGGTCCGACCACGCAATCGGTCGTAGACCGGTAAGCCGACATCGTAGCGCCACGCGACGTAGGCCCCCACGGGTAAGGAAAACGGGTTGCCAACGAATTCGTACAGCTCATTGGTCACGCTATTGAAAGTCACGCCTTCAGTGGGGGATAAAGAACCATTGCGATAGCCAAGCATAAAGGTAGTATTAAAGAGCAGTAGAGTCGCCATTGTCACAGTTGGAGCAAGCAGCGGACGGCGCTGTATTGTTATTAGGAGTCCGGCCAATCCGACGGCAAAGACCATGGCGCAGTTGGCAAAACGCCTAGCGCCAAAGCCTACGCCGCCCCACCAAATCTCAACCGAGCCGTTGATCCAGACTTGAGCCAAGAATCCTCCGGCGAGCACTAGAGCGACACGTGTGTGATGTCGCGCAAACAATACGAGGCCGATGAGCGCCGCAGAAATGATAGGGGTCCATGACAAGAGACCTCGGTTTGATGAAAACAGCACGTCGGTGATGTATGGCGGAATTATGCTGGGTTCAAAGGCATGTTCTCGGGTGGGCAGATAGAGAAACGAACCATAGACCGATTCCCAGAACAGAAGTTGTGGTGAAAATGTCACGACTGCGGCCAATAAAAATCGTAAGAGACCCCAACTAATTATCGATAGCCGTTTGCGATGGGTTTCGGCCTGGTTGCAGTAGATGGACCAGGCGAGATCGGCAATGGGAAGCACCGCGAATGCGACATTTTGCCACCGAACCATCATCATGACACCGGCAGCGATTCCAAGTTTTATCCATGGTATGCGCGCGGGAGTCTCTCGATATTGATGCCACAGAAAAAGAAATAATGTTGTGGCAAACATCGATACCCCGTGCACCATTGAATTGTCGACTGTGAGATACCAGATTAAAAACGACGTGGCGCATAGTCCTAGTGTCGACAGGCTGGCGAGGTTTTGTGAACAGTATCTGCGCACAACCTGATAAATGAGAACAAGACCAATAAATCCATAGACGAGTGTTCCAAGGCCGATGGCTCTTTGATAGGGGAAATAATAGCCATCAAGACGTACAACGCCTCCGAGATCAGGCATCAGGTTTATCGCATTTAACGCGTGAAGCCAGATGTGACCAAGAAGGAAAAAGGGACTCCATAGAATCGGTGCGCCGAAGGCGTATTGCCGTGCCCCGTGTCCACCAAATGCAGTTTCATCGTTTGCGAAATCAAGATCCCAATCCATTACGAGCGATCGCACTTGGACAAAGTACGAGCGTCCGTCCGATGCGGCGCGTTCAAAACCAATATGGAAGAGAAGGAGAAGGAGGAGGAGGGAAAGAATAAACAGGATGCCGGTTCCATCTAGTCGCGCGAAGTACCGTGGTATCACACTGCGGTAGCTGGTTGAAATGTATTGTGAGCATTGGCTTGTTGCTAGGACTAGTACAAAAACGACCATGAGCCAGCCACCGAGCACCAACGGCGTGTCGCGATATAACCAAAGTAATGAAATGTGCCATACAACCAAACAGGTTAGGGCGAGAAGTCCGAATGAGCACCAAAAGCCATAAAGAGCCCAGCGCGGTGGTTGGGAAGTGTCATGTGCGGACTTAGCAAGTGCAGCGCTCATGATGTTAGGGAACGGCGAGTGCACGGCGCGTCAATAATCCATGAGAGGTTCGTAGACTGGCGTAATGAATAGTTCGTCGTACGCAAGAAGAATGATGAATATGAAAATGGTGATGCAGAGGGCGGTGTGTATCGTGTTGCCATTAGGATGCTATTTAACACTGTTCTTCGAGTGAGGCTAGCCGTTGACAGATATTGAAAGCTTCTGTTGTTGTTATGTTCTCCGGATGCTTGTTTGTGAATGCTGAATGGGAGAAAGGCGCATTGTGAAGAGCCTGGAACCACGGAACATCAGGCAATCCTGTTTGCCGAAGTGCATGGACGAGTTTAAGGGTTCGAAAGGCATCGAACCAATCTGTGAGCCATTTTTGGCGAATCACGGTTGTTGGACTTTGTGCTGCAGCTGTCATGAGAGCGGTGGGAGCGCCGATAACTTCTAGCGCTTTTCGGAGACGTTGTTGGTTGACAGTATCGAGTCCAAATTCAGCGTGAGAGCGAACGGTTTCGTACGCCGTGTGTGCTGTCGTTCCATTGATTGCTTTTAGCGCATTGCACCAAGTCTTAAGGAGATCGAATACTCCGGGATCATATATTTTATAGATAGTGCTTTTTTGCATGATCTCATTGGTCGCTTGTCCTGTACCAAACGGCACTCGTAAGGATGCCCTTGCCTGAATGGCGAGGGCCGTAGTATTTGCCGTATAAATTCCTCCGACTTTCGCTAATTTGTTTAAGAGATAGAAATCTTCTCCCGCTTGTCTCTTTGGCACGCCGCGCACCGCAGCGTAAGCAGTTGGTGAGACGGCGATGCAACTACCGATTGTATGGAAGGCGTAGGGCGACCCTGCGTACTGCAGTCCTAAGACGTAGTACCTCAGGTAGGCTTCGTAAAGGGCATGTGCATTGTCAATGGTAGAGTCACCGGACGGGTTGTGTGAGAAGCGGTAAATCAACCCGGCGCACGATATCGGTATGGTGGGACTAAAGTAATCATTCGGTAGTCGAACGTCACAATCAGTCATGTGGATAAGAGGAACCTTATTTACGCCGTTGTGTATAGCGGCGAGAGCGAGGTCGCATCCGATTTTTCGGGCCAATCCAACGCCTTGATTTGACGGCAATTGAAAACCAGAGCTGTTTCGATCAACCACAATCACATCAAAGCCATCGGCTTGCATGTGCCAGCCGGGCGTCTCGTTTCCGGTATGCAAGGCTACTGTTGGCCCGTAGTCACGAAAGGCATGGATTAACTCGGCGTTCCGTTCTTGTACGAGCCGAGGATGTGTATCGTTAGTGTTGACGACGACGATACATAGTGCCCGGCTGCCTTGGTTACTTGCGGCATCTAGAGCTGGCCGAAATCCGTCCAATAGAGATATTGATTCGTCTTGTGCCGGAACTACCAATACGTGGTCCGCTTGGCATTGAAAACGACCAGCCAATTCGGCTTCGGGTTCAGCATAGGTCCTAAGATATTTTGTAATTATGTCTTTTCGGAAGGCTCGCATTATGTTTAAGCCATGCTCTGCTAAGATGAACTTATCCTCAGCGTGTAATCGGACGAAGCCTTGTGTTTTGTGTGGGTTCGACCTGATTTGTCGCTCACTAATATGCAGTACTCTACGAGTTATCAACCACTTCGGGCCGGAGACGTTCCTCGCTCCACTTTAATGTGGACGTTGCTACTTGGCCTATTTCTCGGTGTTGGCTACACCGCATCACCTTTAGCTGTTTGGTTTCTTGGGAGTGTAGTTTGTTTATGTATCTGGGTGATACGCGGCTTGTCTGCCCGTGAACGCCAATGGGTATTGGGACTGTTGCTGTTTGCTGTTGCTGCTCGACTCTTGTTGGTTGTGTCGTTGTTCTTAATGGCTGACCCACTTGAAACAAAAAGTTTTTTTTGGGATGGCGATGGGGTTTATCTGAAACAGCGTGCCGAGTGGATGAGAAACATTTGGCTCGGTATCGCGATTGATCCATTGGAATATGACAGGGCGTTTTCGCGAGATTACGGGTGGACAACATATATTTATGTAATTGCGTATGTTCAATACTTGGTTGGGACATCGCCCTATGGCATTCACCTGTTTAATGTTTTTCTTTCTTTGTCAGTCGCTGTCGTACTGTACCGTGTAATTCGGACGGCCTACGGAAGAACTGCTGCACTGATCGGACTGTCCCTTTCGTTATTTATGCCGACACCGCTTTTGTGGTCGGTGTCGGCACTTAAGGAATCACTCTATATTTTTCTGATTGTATTGGGGCTAGCCGGTACCGTTGCAGTCTTGCGTGGTCCGAACATGACGAGACGGATACTCGGGCTTTGTGCTCTTATTATTTCGTTTACAACGGTTAATGGAATCAGATTTGGAGGGGAAATTATTCTGGCAGCAGGGGTGGCCGGTGGATTATTTGGCGTCGTTGTGACACGCCGTCTATGGGTTGCTGCCCTTGCCTTTGCTCTTCTTCCGTTTCTGGCTTACGGGCTAATTCAAAGTGAGCAAGTATCTTCACGTCTGCAGCCGCAACTTCAAGATGCGGCTATGCAGCATATTGGGCACGTCAAGACAGCAGGTAATGCGTATAAGTTATTGGATGAGCGATTTTACGTAGATTCTGCCCGAGAAGTGCCGCTTGCTACATGGACGCCGGCGGAACAGCTACGGTATGTCGTAAGGGCGACCTTCAGCCTTGTCGCTGTGCCATTGCCCTGGCAGGTTCGTTCAGCAACCGAAATGCTATTTTTGCCTCAGCAAATTGTCTGGTATT
>MDTE01005292.1_pt1 | contig 46118 bp, 38 predicted proteins | sample 811231 | NCBI WGS metagenome assembly MDTE01 (sample SAMN05326651, study PRJNA326480) | marine metagenome | isolation source: seawater | place: Indian Ocean: Red Sea | collected 2010 | reverse complement strand
TACTTCCTCCGCCGATTGTTTGGGAGTTCCCCACAGGATCTGGTTATGCCTCTCCGGTCATTTTCAATGGTCAGTTGGTTTACCTTCATCGGGTAGGAGATGAAGAAATCATTGAGTGCCTGCATTCAGAGACGGGAGCGATACATTGGCGCTATCGATATAGCACCCGGTACGAAGATCGTTACGGCTATAACAATGGCCCGAGGGCAAGTCCAGTCATTGATGAACAAGATGGCCGTGTTTATACCGTCGGCGCTGAAGGCGTTCTGCATGCGATTGACTTGGAGACCGGCCGGGTCATCTGGAGAAAAGTATTACGCGAAGAGTACTCGGTGTCGCAGGAGTTTTTTGGTACGTCGTCAACACCCGTTGTCGACGGTAATTTACTTATTGTGAATGTTGGCGCACCAGGCGGACCAACCGTCGTTGGTTTTTCGCTTGAGACAGGCGATGAGGTGTGGCGTGCAGGAGATAGGTGGGGTGCGAGTTATGCATCCCCTGTCCCCGCGATAATTCATGGGCAGCGCCGCGTCTTTGTATTTGCTGGTGGAGAGTCGCAGCCTCCAAGCGGAGGGCTTCTTGTTTTGAATCCAATAGACGGAGAAATAGATTTTGAGTTTCCCTGGCGGAGTCGAACCTATGAGTCGGTTAATGCATCGTGTCCCGTGGTGTTCGACAATAATGTGTTTATTTCGGCGAGCTATCGAACCGGTGGCGCTCTGCTAACTGCATCGCCTGATTTTCAATATACGTTGAATTGGACCACGCCTGAATTTGCGCTCCACTTCAATACGCCGATATACCGAGACGGGTATTTGTACGGGTTTGACGGCCGGAATATGGGGGACGCATCGCTAGCCTGTCTTGATGTTGCCAGTGGCGAAATTGTTTGGCGTGCGTCGCCAGAATGGACTGAGTCATTTGAGGTTAACGGTCGACAACAGGAGCAACGGATGGGTACGGCCAGGGGGTCACTGTTAGCGGCCGATGGAGATTTTTTGTGTCTTGGCGAACTGGGGCATTTGTTGTGGTTACGTTTAGGGCCGAGTGGGTTTGAGGAAATATCGCGGGTGTGGCTATTCGCGGCACGAGAATCCTGGAATTTACCAGTACTCTCCCATGGCCTTTTGTACGTAACGCAGAATACCCGAGACCTGTTGACCGGGGCTGAGCCCCGTTTGTTGTGCTACGACCTTCGTGCGTAGGGCGACGAGTTGAGCGAGGAAAGTGCCTGACTTTGACCAAATTATCGGTAGGGACCAGTTGGTGCGGGTGCGTCAGCGGACCCAAGAGAAGTTAGGGCTTTTGTATGACGACACGCTCCCATCTCGAATGGCCGCTCACATAATTTCTCAGGTTCATTCAGGGGCCGTTGGGGGAGGTATTACACATGCCGAACTCATCAAAGGCGCCAGCTTGCCATCCTGGGTTGCCCACCGTGGTCTATTTGAACACTTATTAACGCTGGTTTCCATTGATAGTTACGAACAAGAGGGGTTGCTGTTGGCGGCTCTAGTTTATTCGCGAAGAGACGAAGAACATCCGACCAAAGAATTCTGTGCTTTTCTGAACGACGTTGGATTGGTGTCGTCGTCTGGTTCGAGAGAAGATTGTGTAGAACTCTGGGATCACCACTGGAAATTGATTATCAGTCGCTATGATCGAGGTGAGTAAGTTCGTACGGTTCTCGCCGAGTGACTACGGTTTCACCGGCAATCCGGGACACGGCTAGTGCGACGGCCTTGCTGGACACTTTTGGAGCCGTCATTCGGCCGGGGAAGGCCTCAACCGAGTAGGGCTAATAGCGTGCCCGCCGCTGCTGCGCTCCCGATGACACCCGCGACGTTCGGTCCCATAGCGTGCATCAACAGATAGTTGGTGGGATTGTATTCCTGGCCCACCCGGTTTACCACACGCGCGGCCATGGGAACTGCAGAGACGCCTGCCGCACCGATCAGCGGGTTCATGGGTTCGCTGGTGATTCTATTCAGTAGCTTGGCCAACAGGACGCCGGCGGCGGTGCCAAGACAGAACGCCACCAACCCGAGTGCGAGGATGCCGAGCGTTTCAATTTGCAGAAAAACTTCTGCGCCGAGCCTACTGCCGACCGCCAACCCTAAGAGGATCGTGACGATGTTGATTAACTCATTCTTGGCCGTGCCCGCGAGTCGGTCGACGACACCCGCCTCGTTAAGAAGATTGCCGAACATCAGCGCCCCGATCAGGGGCGTCGCATCAGGCAGTAACAGCAGACACAGCCCCAACACGACTAGCGGGAAGACGATCTTTTCGATGCGCCGTACGGGGCGGAGTTGCTTCATGTCGATCCGGCGCTCGTCTTCTGTGGTGAGGGCACGCATGATCGGCGGTTGGATGAGGGGCACCAGTGCCATGTACGAGTAGGCCGCTACCGCGATCGGACCGAGGAGCTGTTCCGAGAGTCGGGATGCCAAGAAGATGGCCGTTGGGCCATCGGCGCCGCCGATGATCCCGATGGCGGCTGCGTCCCGGACCGAAAACGTGATTCCTGGCACATATTCAGACAGAAACAACGCGCCGGTGAGCGTGCCAAAGATACCGAATTGGGCCGCTGCCCCCAATAACGCGGTCTTCGGATTCGCGAGCAGAGGGCCGAAGTCGGTCATGGCCCCGACTCCCATGAAGATCAGTAATGGGAATAAACCGTTGGAGACACCGAGGTTGTACACGATGCCGAGAAAGCCGTCGGGATCGGAAATTCCAGCCACCGGAACGTTAGCGAGTAGACCTCCGAACCCGATCGGGATGAGTAACAAAGGTTCGAAGCCTTTCTTAATTGCGAGGTAGATCAGCGTCAGGCATACGCCGACCATGATCAGGTGGCCGAGGGTCAGGTTGGCGGCTCCGGTAGCGTTGATAAGCTGGTCGAGACTCTCCACTATTATCCGACCGCCACCAAGAGGTCGCCAGCGGCGACCGACGTATCGGCGGCGACTGCTAGCTGGGCAACGGTACCCCTGACCGGCGATTTCACCTCGATCTCCATCTTCAGCGCTTCGAGAACTAGGAGTGTATCGCCGGCATCGACCGCGTCACCTTCCTTCACTGACACCCGAATCACTTTGCCTGGCAGCTCGGCCCGGACATCGGTGGTGGTGGCAGACGGTGTCTGGCACGTTGCTTCTGCGGTGGGCTCACTCGCCGTGGCGACGTCAAACGAAAAATCATGGCCATTGACCGTGGCAGTACCGCCGTCGAGGACTACGTTATATGTCCGGTCGCCGACGGTCACCGCGTAGTGGTTCGATTCGACTGATGTGGACGCCTCGGTGGAATCCGGGAACTTCTTGCGGACAGAGACTTCGCCGTTGCCTTTGAGAAATGCAATGCCCTTGTCGAGCAGGCTAGCGGCGATAAAAATGTTCTCATCGGTCACCGGCAGTTGTGCGGCGACCAATCGCGCCCTCGCCGCCTCGACGCCCTTCGTGGGGTCGGCGTCGTTGAGCAGCCGTGGATCCTCTTCTGTGGGGGCGAGCTCGAGCTGTTCTTGAGCGATGGCGACTATCTCGGGGTCGGCTGGAACCGGAGGTTTGCCGAAGTAGCCGAGTACCATCTTTCCGTAGCCATCAGCAATCCTCTTCCAGGGGCCGAAGATGACGTTGTTGAATGCCTGCTGAAAATAGAACTGGCTTACCGGCGTGACGGAGGTTCCGAAGCCGCCTCGCCGGACTACCTCGCTCATCGCCTTGATAACGTCAGGGTAGCGATCCAGTAGATTGCTGTCGCGCATCATCTGCGTGTTGGTAGTGAGCGCCCCACCCGGCATCGGTGAGTAAGGAATCCAGGGGTCGACTAGCCGCGATTCGAGAGGCAGCAAATAATCACTCATGCACTCCTTGAAGATTTCGGAAGCCTCTAGTACCTTCGCGACGTCCAACCCGAGGTCGTAGTCGGTACCGCGCAGGGCGTGCCACATTGCGACGGCGTCTGGCTGTGACGTGCCGCCGGAAACGGGGGCCATACAGAGATCGATCCCGTCCGCACCTGCATCGAGCGCCGCCTTGTATTGCATGATGCTCACACCGGCCGTTTCGTGCGTGTGCAGGCGGAGATGGACGTCTGAACCGAGGAGCTTTCGTGCCTGCTTGATGGACTCGTAGACTTTGTTCGGCACGGAGGTCCCGCTCGCGTCTTTGTAACAGACGGACGTGAAGGGGACGTTAGCGTCGAGGATTGACCGGAGGATGCTTGTGTAGAACTCTGGCGTATGCGCGCCCTCGCTGTTTGCGCCTGGCGGGAGTTCCATCAGCGACACGGTCACTTCGTGATTCAGTCCGGCCTCGGCGATACACTGTCCGGAGTATGCCAAGTTCCGTAGGTCGTTCATGGCGTCGAAATTCCTGATCGTGGTGATCCCGTGCTTCTTGAACATCTTCGCGTGGAGTGCGATGATGTCCGAGGGTTGACTGTCGAGCCCGACGACATTCACGCCACGGGCGAGGGTCTGGAGGATGGCATCCTTACCTACTGCGGCCCGGAACGCATCCATCATGTCAAAGGCGTCTTCGTTGCAGTACAGGTACAGGCTCTGATAGCGGGCCCCGCCACCCGCCTCGAAATGAGTAAAGCCCGCATGGCGGGCCGCTTCAACCGCTGGCAAAAAGTCAGCCGTAAATACCCGGGCGCCATAGACGGACTGAAAGCCGTCTCGAAATGAGGTATCCATTACCGAAATTCGACGTCGGGCCATGGTTTACCTCTTGCGTCCCTGGTGCGCGGTAATCGCGGCGAGGATGACGGCAATTTGTTCGTTCTGCGTGCCTGTCGTCGAGTTGGGGAGCTCGGTGGCCACGACAGCGTCTGGCCATTGGTCGCCGAACCGTTCGAAGAACCGCGCCGACACTTGCATCACAATCACGAGGAGAGCGAGGAAACTGAACACCGTCGTCATGCCGACCACCATGAGGTTGATTCCTTCGAATAGCATCAGGGGGCCTCGCGCGGCGTCATTCTCATAGTTTCACGTAATCGTTTAGAAATTCAATTCGAACAGTGATGCCATTTGTGGTATTCGGTCCGTTGCCCATGCGTAAGTTCCTACGCGATACCAGCTCCTTGTACGCCGACGTAGACAGAGTAGAGTGACTGACTAGCAGTCATAAAAAGTCGATTGCGACGGGTGCCTCCGAAACAGACATTTGCACATCGCTCTGGCAGTCGAATAATCCCAATGAGATTGCCGTCCGGGGCGATAACTTGAACACCAGGCACGGCGCCTGTCCAGATGTTTCCATCGACGTCGCATCGCATGCCATCGGCGGCCGACGGTGCACCGTTATCACCGGGATCGGTCAAGGTCGCGTGTGTACGACCGTTCTGTAAAGAGACCCCATTAATGTCCCATCGTTTGATTTCTCGACCAGTTCCGGTGTCAGCAACGTACAGTCTCTCATAGTCCGGGGAAAAACAGAGCCCGTTCGGTCCGTCAATGTCGTCAGTTAATCTTGTAATGTTCCCCGTGTTTCCATCGACGCGGTAGACGCTAGTCGGAACCTCTGAGTCAGCGCGGAAGCCTTCGTAATTCCCGCGAATCCCGTACGGTGGATCGGTAAACCAGATACTGCGGTCGGGATGTACGATGACGTCATTCGGAGAGTTCAACCGATTGCCGTCATAGCTATCTGCGATCACTGTTACTTCTCCGGAATGTTCATACCGGACGACGCGGCGACCGCCATGTTCACAAGACAGCTGTCGGCCTTCATAGTCAAAGGTGTTCCCATTGCTGTGTCCAGACGGATTTCTGAATTCAGTAACATGTCCGTCTTCTTCGATCCAGCGTAGTTGTCGATTGTTTGGGATATCACTCCACACGAGAAAGCGACCGCTGCCATTCCATGCCGGTCCTTCTGCCCAGAGTGTGCCGGTGTAATGGCGACGTATGGGAGTATTGAAGAGGATGTATCGTCGAAATTGTGGGTCGAGTGCGTGGATGTCTGGGTCAGGATAGTGAAGAGGTGTGTTACCGGACCAGTCGCGCGGTTGGTACGGAGGTAGCTGGTTCTGCTGCGCACGGACGAATGCTGGTGCGAGTGCCGTTGAAAGCAGCGTTGTACTGAGAAACCTGCGCCGGGAAACGCGTGTTCGTGAACGAGGCGTGACTGTACTCTCCATGATGGAGACTTATACAGCACACGACGGTATTAGTCACGAGAACATCAGGAAATCACGAAAAGGAGTACCTGAAAAGACGAATTATGGCGCAATATCCTCTGATCGAGCGCCTCGAAGCATGTTGAGGAGTCCATAGTTCCCCTCGTGGCAAGCGTACTCGTACATCGGACCAGCAGTAACGCCTCTCGATTCTTGATTGGTTGTCATGGGCACTTGAGCCGACCACGGCTGTGTGAACATGTCAGCATCTGTCATCGTGAACTCGTAGTTCAGCGTTTCAGTGTCAATCCGTGTGAATCGTTCGACTAGGTGTAGCGCAGGTCGTGCGCCGCGCCACGTCCAGCGCCAGAGATCTAAGGTTTTATCGGCGAAGCTCTTTGTTTCGACGACAAGCGTATTGCCTTCCCAGCTCCCTCTTGCATCGCCGAGCCATTGGCCCACGTGACTTGGCACGTGGGTTCGACCATCTGTTGGAATCATCCGGTATTCGTGAAACATTTCGTTGAGGATTGCTACCCATCCATCCGATTGCAGGATGTGATAGTTCATGTTGTAACCCTGAAGAGGTAGCAAAGGCAGCCCATCAGTTAAACAGCGTTCCCCGGTATCGGCATCGACCCACGAGTTATATGGTCCAACGCCATATCTGGCTGAGTCACTCTCGAACCGAGCCCGGCCTGTTTGTGTCCACGGGATTTGACCGTTTGGCGGATCGACAATGAGTGCGGTGCGACGACCGGCTACTGCACGTGTTCCTTGGTCCATCCAAAAATTGTTATAGGCTCCTATATTTCCGCCGACATCAGTCCGTTGCGCTGCCTCATTCAGTAGGCGTTCATTACGATCGTCGGCTGCTTGCTCAAGGTTGGCGACCTCCTCGGCCGTCAGAACGTCGCGACCCTCCATGCTACTGGCACGTTCGAGTGGTGTTAGTGTGGCATTGGTCCACACACCCTGCAGGTCAGGCGCACCCCAACTGGTCTGAGGGACGGTTGAAGTTTCAGGGTTGTTTGTTTGAGCCAGCAAGAAAGGCGTATCGAGTAAGCACAACAAGCCAATTACGATAATTGGTCGCACAAGTTGCTTGCACCGAGAGGGCTCTAATTGAGTCATAGTGGGACGCCTTGAGGTTATTGATTGCCGGCTTCTTCGGCTTCCTGGTGGCGTGCACCGGCGAGAATGCCTTCCATTCCGATATTGCCTTCGTGACAGGCGTATTCGAAAAGCGCATCGGGACTACTTCTGAGCGGAATCATCGCGGTCCACGGTTCGTTCCAGGTGGTCGGGTCCTTTAGTGTTACCTCATACTGCAGTATGTCTTCACTCGTGCGAGTGAAGCGTTCTGTGACATGAAGATTTTCGGCCGCTCCCATGACATTCGCGTATGGCGAGTAGTTTTTTGTTTCGACGACGAGCGTATCCCCATCCCAATAGCCGCGAGAATTACCAAGCCACTGCCGTATGTTGTCGTCTACATGTGGACGGCCGTCAAGGGGGATGATGCGTGAATCGTGACCCATTTCGACTTGAATAACCACGTAATTTGGTGTCTGCAACACTTGGTAATAGTTGTTATAGCCAGCTCCCAATCGCGGCGCTCCAAAACTCAGGCAGCGTTCTCCAAGACTTCTATCGTCAGTCCATACGGCATGCCGTTGACGTTTTTCACTGGCTGCGGCTGCGCGCATTTTGGCTGCTTGCGTGCGATCTGGCATTCGTCCATTTTTTGGACTGGTGATGAGAGATGTGCGGTTATCCCAATCTCTCTCAACCATCCAAAACTGATTGTAATTACCAGTGGCTCGGTCACTGGATGTGAAGTTCTGTACCTCGGCCAAGGCTGCCGTGAAGACGGAATCACCGAATGCCGCGTCATCGGCGTCTAGTGAAAAAAGCTCAGCGGCTTTTGACTGAATGGCGGACAACTCCTCATCGGTAAGGTGCGCGCGGTCGCCAAGTATTTCAGGTCGTTGCAATGGAGTCGCGTTGTTATTTGCCCACGTACCTTGCAGATCAGGTTGCCCGAAGGCTGTACGTGGAGCGGTCCATGAGCTTTCTTGTGCAGTGACTGGACTCAAAATAAACAGTAGCACAGTAAGAAATGTCGTTACGGCGATGAGAGTCTGTTTGCTCATGATGTCTCCTCGGCTATCGATGGTGAATGCTTTTAAGGCTGGGACTCGTCAGCGGCCCGTGCGTTATTAAGAATATTTTCCAACCCATAATTACCTTCGTGACACGCGAACTCAAACATTGGCTGGTCTGATTTCTGCATTTCCACGGCCACCGTCCAGGGCTGAACGAAGGAATCTGGGTCAACGATGGTGTATTCGTACAGCAGTTGATGTTCTGATGTCCGTGAAAACCGTTCAGTCAGATGCATGTGTTCACCTGATCCTGCAAACGAGGTGTCAGGTCTAAAATTCGTTGTCTCAATAACCAATGTGTCGCCATCCCAGTGTCCCCGGGAGTCCCCACGGATTTGTTTGATCGTGTTTGGGACATGCTGCCGTCCGTCCATGGGAACAACGCGGACTTCATGCACCATCTCGTTGTGCAGGACGACATAGCCGGGAACCTGGAGGATAAGAACATTATTGTTATATGCACCAGGGTTCATTGGTGGGCCAGCATTGAATCCAACCATGCACCGTTCAGTAATACTACGGTCAAGATGACTACGCGGAGAAATTCGGCGTAACGCTGCTCGGGCCTCTGCTCGTTGCTGGCCAGACGTGGTTAGTGCAGGGATACGACCATCAGTGGGTTCGACAATGAGTGAGGTGCGTAGGTCCGGCTGCAGGCTCCTCCCATTATCTAGCCAAAATTTCGCATGAACGCTTGGGTTTCGGTTGACATCGTAGTTGTCGCGGTCTGAATTCGTCCTCGTTTCGTAGGCTGCGGCTTCTTCAGCGGTCAGTGTCGCGCGATTAGCGAATTCACTCGGACGTTGGAGTGGTGTCATCGTCCGAAAATCCCAGATGCCCTGGAGATCCGGTTTACCTGATGCCAATCGGGCAGACTGCGCAGCGGCTGATGTTACGACTGCGCCAGATACAGCGAGGATAAATAGCAAAACGGTGAACTTAGTGCGATCAAAATCCATAAGCGCTGCCACTCACGTGCAATTCTGTTTAAGATAACAGTTTTCTGGGTTGTGGGGGCTGATTTTTGATCTGCAGTGGTGTTCTAGTGTTCGTACGACTGATTCGAGTGACGTTGATCGCCCTTGGCGGGGCTGGGTGGTTTGTCAGTGAAGCGGCCGCACAGCGGAACTCTCCTGCCGAATGGCCGCAATTTCGTGGATTAACTGCTGGGGCCGTTGCCGACGATCCCCGTTTACCTGACCAGTGGAGCACGACCGAAAATGTTGTGTGGTCGGTTGATCTTCCTGGCTTGGGTTGGAGTTCCCCTGTGGTGGCAGGCGAACACGTCTTTGTGACCGCAGCAATTAGTAGCGGTGATGAACGAGAACCTGTACCTGGGTTGTATGACCCGGGAGAGTCTTTTGGTAAAACACGTTCTGATGCGACGCACCAATGGATGGTCTACGACATTGATTTCGAATCCGGCGTTGTTCGATGGGCGCGAGAGCTTGAAGCCCTGGTTCCAACAGAACTCAAACACGTCAAAAACAGTTTTGCGTCCGAAACACCTGTGACCGATGGTCGCAGGGTCTACGTATATTTTGGCAGTATCGGTCTTGTCGCGGCGTTGAATATGTCAGGAGAAACTGTCTGGCGGACCGATGTTGGATCATTCAACGGAGGACAAGAATTTGGAACGGCAGCCTCACCCGTATTGCATGACGGTCAGCTGTATATCGTAAATGACAATACGACAGGTTCGTTTTTGGCAGCGTTTGATGCGGATACCGGTGACGAAATCTGGCGCGTCGAGCGCGATGAAACAGAAAACTGGTCGACGCCGTTTGTCTGGGTGAACAACATCAGGACGGAGATCGTAACAACTGGTCGACGAAAAATACGGTCTTACGATGTGAACGGAAGTTTGTTGTGGGAATTGGGTGGCATGACCGTTAATGTCGTACCGACTCCGTTTGCGGCGCATGGATTGTTGTACTTGAGTTCTGGGTACCCTGGTGGGTATCCGCGTCCGGTTTATGCTGTCAGGCCTGGGGCATCTGGTGATATCTCACTTAGCGAAGATGAAACTAGCAATGACTTTATTGCGTGGTATCAGCCACTGTTAGGAACATACAGCACATCCGCCCTAGTTTATGAGGACTACTACTATACGTTGCTAGATCGTGGTTTCTTACTGTGCCACGACGCGAGAACAGGTGAAGAGATTTATGGGAGACAACGGATTGCGCCTGGACATGGATTTACATCATCTCCCTGGGCGTATAACGGGAATGTGTTTGTTCTAAGCGAGGATGGCGACACGTATGTCATTCGGGCCGGAGGTACGTTTGAGATTCTACGTACGAATTCGCTTAATGAGATGTCGCTAGCAACCCCAGCAGTCGCTCGCGGAAGTCTGTTTATCAGGACGCAGTCAAAACTATATCGCTTGACCGAGTTAGATGAATCGACTCGCTCAACACAGCCCGAGTAGTATTTTTATTTTGCCGATTGGTTACGTGCGTCTATAACGCGCTGTCCACTAAGGGCGTTTGGTACAGCATAGTTACCTTCATGGCAGGCGTATTCGTAAATTTCATAATTCGGCTCTGCCGTGAGCGGCATCGAGATCGTCCACGGCTCTGTGTAGACATTTGGGTCGGTAATATTGACAGTCCACATAAGCGTGTCTTCTGAGACACGCTCGTACCGTTCGACGACATGCAATTCACGACTCGTTGGAATACCTTTAAGTCGAGCACCTGCTGAGCTGGACGCAATCCAACCACGGTTGTGGAAGTTTTTCGTTTCGACTACGAGCGTATCGCCATCCCAATGTGCCCGCGCATCACCCATCCATTGCCGAATGTTCGATGAGATGTAGGGTTGGTCGGAAACGGGAATAATTCTGACGTCATGGATCATTTCGTGTTGTATGACCACGTGGTTCGGTGTTTGTACGATGCGGTACGCGTTGTTGTAACCCGCCGGTAACATGGAGCCAGGAATGCCACGAGAAAGACAGCGGTCCCAGACGCTCATGTGTTGATAATGGTCACCGTTTTTAGCCAAGTTATAGGCCTTGGTGTCGAGTGCCCACTGTTTGATTGGAGCTCGCCCTGACTCCGGTTTAACAATCAAGGATGTCTGGCCAGTCGAGAGCACGGTGTCACCGGAGTCGAGCCAGTAACTGGCATAGCCTCCGACATTGCCACCCGCTTGATAACGCTGTGCAGGTGCGTCGTTACGGGCTTGTTCATCCACAACACGCTGTTGGTTAATGCGTGCGATTTCTTCGTCTGAGAGAAAGTTTTTTCCCTCGTCACTGTCGCGACGTTCCATCGGGGTTAGGGTTTTGTTGCCCCAGATGCCCTGCAGGTCGGGTTGGCCGTCGGCAGTCCGAGAGACGGTCCATGAATTGTCCGCGACCCGTGCTAGTTGCGCCGTTGCTGTTGTTGAGGCGCCGATCACGATAAGACCTGATACGAGACTGAGAGTAGTGAGTCGTTTCGCGAGGATGGGTAACATGAAAGGCTCCTGACTTTTTGCTGGTGAATTCACGATAAGTTTTTACATTAGCAAGGTGAGCGTAATTTTACTCTCCAGCTACGAGGAATGCGTTCATTGTGAATCAGTTTATTGCTTTGTGTCATCCCGGACGCGAGCATTAACTAGTAGGTTTGTCATACCGTAATTGCCCTCGTGACAGGCGTACTCATAGATTGGCTGGTCATTTCTGTGCATGGGTACTGACACGGTCCAAGACCGCGCAAAAGAATCAGCATCATGAACCGTGTATTCGTAGAGTAATGTGTCTGCTGCAATACGGGAAAAGCGCTCTATCAACAGTAGATTCTTGCTCGATCCACGAAATGAGGTGTTTTCGGTGAAGTTGTTTGTTTCAACAATGAGTATGTCTTCAGCCCATCGTGCTCGTGAATCTCCACGCCATTGTCTGATGTGTGATGGAAGATGATCTGAGTCGTTAATCGGGATGACACGGGCATCGTGGACCATTTCATTTAGGATGACAACATGGTTACTTGTTTGAAATAGTTGCATGTTGTTGTTGTATGCACTTGGGTTCATGGGTGGTCCAGCGTTGAATCCAAGGATGCAACGTTCAAAGGCGCCTCGGTCTTCAGGGCCATGCGCGTCTCGTGCCAACTCGGTTCGGCGTATTTCTGACCGTGCGCGTGATTCCGGCGACCGTCCTGGTATGCGACCGGTAGGAGGATCGACGATTAGCGAGGTGCGGCGGTCGTTTGTTAATTGTCTACCGTAGTCCCACCAGAAGTCGTTGTAGCCGCCTGAAAGCGGAATACGGCCATCTGGTCCCGGTTGGTCTTTATCTAGAGTGGCGAGGCGTTCCTCTGTAAATTCAGCCGCTTCTTCTTCGGTGAAGACATCCCGTTCAGCGAGATGCCCTGGGCGTTCAAGCGGCGTCAGGCTACGAAAATCCCAGACACCCTGAAGATCAGGTCGACCGTCAGCCATCCGGGGGACCTCCCACGCGGTCTGTTCAGCTACCGTTTGACCAGTTGCGGTCTCAGGTGAGCACACACACAGACCAGTTGTTAGTGCGCACACAGTCATTATTAAGGACAGGTTATTCATCAGGCACTCCCTATCAATAAGTGTTGCCCTTGTATTATGCCTGCGAACGGTCGGTCTTGACAGATTGAGTTAGAGTCGTACAGTAGGCGCTTAAGGAGAAGTCAGATGAGACTACAGCGGTTTGTGCTTCTGGTATTCTGCGGGGTAATAGTCGGCAGTGGACTAGTCGCTGGACAGGAGAATTGGCCCCAGTTTCGTGGTGTGGCTGCCGGTGTGGTTCCCGATGACCCTAATCTACCTGAGACGTGGAGTGAAACGGACAACGTTGTCTGGGCCACAGATATTCCTGGTCTGTCGTGGAGTTCGCCAGTAATCACTGGTGACCATGTATTCGTGACAGCAGCCATCAGCGCTGGTGACGAACCGGAACCGATTAAGGGCCTCTATGACCCTGGGATGGAGAACGGGTCCGAAGGGTCAGAGAATGAGCACCGGTGGATGCTGTACGACCTGAGTTTTCAAACTGGCCAGATCAGGTGGCAGAGGGAATTGCATAGTGCTCCTCCACCTTTGAAGCGGCACCTTAAGAATAGTTTTGCCTCTGAGACTCCCGTAACTGATGGTCGTCGTGTGTATGTGTACTTCGGAAGCATTGGCCTGTTAGGAGCGTTTAACTTGAGTGGCGAGACTGTTTGGACACAGGAGATCGATGTCTATAACACGACGCTGGAGATGGGGACCGCCGCCTCCCCGATTTTGCATGGGAACCGTGTCTATATTGTGAATGACAATACAACGCGTTCGTTTGTGGCAGCGTACGACAAGGACAATGGCGATGAACTGTGGCGCGTGGATCGTGATGAACGCGGACAGAATTGGTCTACACCTTTTGTATGGGAAAACGAGTTGCGGACAGAATTGGTCACAGCTGGAACGCAAGGAGTGCGTTCATATGATCTTGAAGGTCAGTTGCTGTGGGAGATTCACGGCATGTCGGGACTCACCATTCCGACGCCATTTGCCAGTCATGGTCTGGTGTACATCAGTTCAGGGTACCCCGGAGGGGGCTTAAGGCCTGTATATGCGGTTCGGCCAGGTGCCGCTGGTGATATTTCTTTATTTTCCGAAGAAGCTATGCGTAGCGGGATCACTTCTGGGTTTCCAGGGACGTTGACGTCGTCTGAAAACATTGCGTGGTCGTATCCGCTACTTGGCACCTACAACACAACTGCGATTGTCTACGGCGACACCTATTACACGCTCTTGGACCGTGGCTTCCTTGTGGCGCATGATGCGCGTACCGGCGAGGAAATTTACAGCCGTAAACGGTTGGAGATTGGAAATGGCTTTACGGCATCGCCGTGGGCATATAACGGCAAGTTGTTTCTGTTGAGTGAAGATGGAGAAACCTACGTGGTCGAGGCGGGATCGGAGTTTAAGATTTTGCATAAGAACCCGTTAAATGAAATGACACTCGCGACGCCCGCGATCGCACGAGGCAGTTTGTTTATACGTACCCAATCGAAACTCTACCGTATTGCCAAAGGGGACTCGTGACATGTTGAGACCGGAAATGAGTAACAGTGTCACTCATAGCTTGATTGTTGGCGTACTTCTGTTGGTGCTTGTTGGCTTTTCGAGTGAAGCGGCGCATGCGCAAGTAATTCAACTGGAAGAGGTTGGTCAAATTCCTGGCCCGGTTGAACTTGTTCGTGTGTCTGGAAACTTCGCGTATGTGTCGGGAGGTCATACGTTCACCGTCTATGACTTATCGACCCCATCGATGCCGGTTGCTCGCAGTTCCTACGTTTTTCCTGAGGAAATTTGGGGTTTTCGTTTGGCTGGTGATCGCGCTTACGTCGGCGCGAACTTTTTTGGTCTTGGGATTATCAATATTTCCAATCCGGATGATCTTGTCTTGGTCAGCCAGCACAAAACACTTGGCCAGACGAAGATTGGAGATATTGCGCATGGCAAAGTCGGAATTATTGACCATATGGAAGGATTCGTTCTTATCGATGTAACGGATGAAGCCGCACCACAGGGCGTTGGATCATTTTTTCTTGACGGATATGCCCGAGACGTAGTGACTGCTGGTTCGTTTGCGTATGCCACTGATTCACCATCCGGTCTTTATATTTTTGATCTTTCTCAAGCCGGCGAGCCAAACCCTGTTGGTGTCGTACACGCCCCAGCCGCACCACGGGATATTGAAGTAGTTCCCGGTGACGCCAATCGCCCGACGTTGATTGTTGGTGCTGGAGGGGGAGACGTGCAGGTCTATGATGTGTCGAGTCCTGACTCTCCGAGCAGGATTGCAACATTTGAGACCCCCGGCCGCGCGACGCGGCTGTCGGTTAATCGTGGATATGCCTATGTGGCCGATGGTGATTCTGGTGTCCGGGTTGTTGGGCTGACGGATCCGTTTTCGCCTCAGCCTGCTGGCATGTTTTCTACGCCTCGTCCGGCGCGTGATGTCTCGGCAGACGGCGACCTGGTATTAGTGGTTGTTGGGGACAGCGAACGCGAAGGTGACGATCGGCGCGTGCTGATTCTTCAGCGGCAGTGAGTCAGGGTCCTTGATTGGTTGACTGAGGAACCAGATTCCGGCGATGAGAAACAAGATCCCGGATAGTTTGGTGAGCATTGCTGTGCGGAGTAGCGCGTGATCAATTAAGACGAAGAGAGTCGCGCCGAGCATCCAGAACAGATTCATTATTCCCGCCACGAAGGCAAGAGTCATTAATGCCCAGCAGCACCCGACGCAGTGCATACCGTGCCGGATTCCCATTTTCACGGCACCAGACCATCCGTCTCGCCACGACGTCAAAAAGAAACCGATTGGCGATTGGCAATGGATCAGACATCTGTTTTTTAGAGGAGTCATCTGGAAGATACCGGCAACAATAAGAAATGCACCAGGCACCAACGGATTTGTTGGTACCCCCATGGGCGATGCGAGTCCGGTATAAAACAGTGCGGCTTGTACTGTTGCGGCGGCAAGACTGAACCCGGTCCAGACAAGCAAATAGCCTGAGAGAAAAAGACCAGGAAATAATAATGGTGAGTCGTTACTTGTTCGCCGCATGGCCAGTAGCCAAGGCCCGACAGCCGGCAACATCATGACTGCCATCATGGCAGTCCACATCAAAACATTACTGAGGAATATCAAGGCGCCGAACATACAGTCTAATCACCAACATGCCAGGAAAAGTAGGAGTAGAGTGCATGCGTATCTTTGACTGCAAAGCCTAGCGTTGGGTCGATGTGATGGGATTGCCCACGAGCCATCGTATGAACAGGCCCATGAATCACATTGTGGAGATTTGAGATGATGGCATCTCCATCGTCGTCGGCGCCGCGGATCGCCCTGACTGTAGTTTCAAAGATTCCGGGAACATTTAATGTCTTTTGACGTCCATTGTCCTCAAACGTCATTGGTACGAGACGGGTTTCGAGTTGCTTGGAAACGAAACGGTTTAACACAGACCATGGGCCACCAGTATGACCTGAAAAAATTGATTCCAGTGCTTGGCGTTGTGCTGGCGATGTTTGTTCATCAATGTAAAACATTTGAACCCAGTCACCTTTGTACATCGTTGCTGGAGCATCGAATATGACGGCAATGTTGGTGTTATTTAGTGTGACGTCATCAAATTGACCGGAGTCAATATGAAAACACCAATGGCCTTGGCATCGGTCACCGTCACACGTGTGCTTAAAAGAAACATGAGCAGGGCAGAGCAGTTGGCAACTGCAGTTTTCAAAAAGGAGTCCGTTCGCGTTCCAGCGGTGAGATGCCATGATCATTAGGGTTGGACTGCATCGATTCGGAACGATTCCAAAAGATCCGTTTCGTCTGCAAGTTCTTCGGTGCCTGAGGGAAAACCATTTTCGGACAACATAAACGCAAGCACCAAGGCTTTTTCAGTGCGCGTCATGCTTCGCGGGCGCCCTTCCGGCATTGAAATACGTATGTTTTCAAATAATTCTCCGACGGAGCGGCCATTCCAAGCCCACCGAAAATCCGGACCAGCGAGTGCCGGTGCTGTTTCGCCTCCTTCCAGTTCCGGTCCGTGACATTCAGCACAGGAGGTCTCATACAGTCCAGCACCCTGAGAGGCCTGCTCCGAAACGTAGATGGCATCCCAAGTGGATGTGAGGTTTTGTCCGGTGATTGGTGCGACGAGTAGGAGCCACAGGAAGACGCTGGATATAGCTGTGCGTTGGTATTTCAACAAAGTGTTTTGATTGTACTGAATTAGCCGGTCGGTATCCTGTTGGAATCGGCAGGATTTGAGTTGCCAAGTCGAATGTCAAGGTCTTCATAGACAGGATTACGTCGGAATTGGGCAACTGCAAGGATTGCTTCGATTAGAAGCCAGAGTGCTAATCCGAAGATGATGATTCCGGTTGTCAGTAACATCCATTGCCGGTTGATCAGAAAATCGAATAGATTGCTCGTCATGGCGATTAAGGTCGAGGCGAGCATGAATAGCATTGGAATGGTCGTATAGAGAATCGGTTTTCCGCGTCGGAAGAGATAGAGGGTGATGGCGAGCAATGCGAGTCCAGCGAGGAGTTGATTGGTGGTGCCGAATAGTTGCCATAGGATGAGCCCAGCGAATTCACCGTCAATCTGTGCGAAGGCAAAGAACCATATTGCTGTGACCGCAACGCCAGTTGCGGCAATACGGTGTTGAAGTATTGGAAGACGAAATGTTTCTCCCATTTCTGAGACGTTGTAGCGAAGTAGTCGTGTTGCGGAGTCGAGTGACGTAAGCGCAAACGACACGACAATAACCGCTATAAATGTGGTGCCAGTCGCTTCCGGTATGCCAAGGGTCTTAAGGAAATAGGCGGCACCTCGGACAAATGCTGCGATGTTATTTTCGAGGCCATCGGCAACCTGCCAGCTGATGTAACGCTCAAGCCACGCTTCACGCGAGATGAACCCGGCCGTGCAGGCTAGAACAGCCATTAATCCAAGTACAGATTCACCCAACATGGCTCCGTAGCCGACAAAACGTGCATCCTTTTCATTCGCGAGTTGTTTTGCGGATGTTCCCGAGGAAACCAAGGCGTGAAATCCGCTGGCGGCACCGCAGGCAATGATGACAAATACAAACGGGAAGATAGGTGGAGCACCAGTGGGGGTTAGATCAAGCGCCGGAGCCGCAAAGGAAGGATTTGTTGCAATAAATCCTATGTACATGGCCGCAACACCAAGATAAAGAAGCAAACTGTTGAGATAGTCTCGTGGTTGCAGCAGTAGCCACACGGGGAGAACACTTGCGGCATAGGCGTAGCCAAGGAGAAGCCATTTCCACTGCGTAAGACTGGGGCCGAGAACGGGATACTGAATACCAACAGCGAGTAGCATCAGACCGAAAACAAAGCCGACTACGGTTAATTGTTTTAGGCCGTAGTCTCGACGGTGAATTGCGATGCCCATCAGTCCGGCAATGAGTATTAACCCACTGCTCGGGATAGCCGCTTCCGGATAGAAGTCAGCTGTGAGCAGTACGGCGATAACGTGAACGAAGACTCCCATTGCAAGCGCAATCAGAAAAAAAATGACGAGATGAAACAATGTCTTTGCCCGCGTTCCGATAAGACTTTCCGTGATTTTCCCGAGAGACATTCCTCGTCCTCTAATTGACACAACGAGTGCACCGAAATCGTGAACGGCGCCGACGAAGACGGCGCCGATAACCACCCACATCATCGCTGGCACCCAACCCCAAATCACGGCGATTGCTGGTCCGAGCATTGGTGATAGTCCTGTGATTGACGCGTACTGATGTCCGAACAAGACATAACGGTTCGCCGGAAGATAGTCGATGTCGTCGCGAAACGTATGTGCCGGTGTTGGTCGTGCTGAATCGATCGCAAAAACGCGTGAGGCTAAAAAGCGACTGTAATAACGGTAGGCTACGAGGTAGCACATTATGCAGACGCCGGCAGCGACGAGGGGGCTGACCGTCATGTTTTCAGTAATTCGCTACCGATGTCTCGCAGTGCTTCAAGGCCATGGACATCATGAGGCTGCAACGGGACGATAGTGCGTGGCAGTCCACAAAACACGTCAGCGATTTGTTTGAGATATTGGTTTTCTTGCAAACGTCTTGCGTCAATGAAGTTGCCGGACGCAGAGATTGTGCTCGTAAGAACTCGATTGATGACCAGCGCAGACACTGAGATGTCGAATTTGCTTAGGGTCTTCGTCACTTTTTGGCTCTCAAGTATGGACAATCGGTCTGCATTTAGAACTAAAAGGAATGCGCTCACCGAATTATCAAGCAAGTACTCTCGTGCCGTCGTGAATTTTCTTCGTCTAGCGGTCAGTAAGTCGTTGACGCGTTCCTCGACGCTATCGGGCTCGTAGTCTTCGGCGGTATCCAGCTGGGAGAGGTCGTCCCCCTTGCGTCGTGCGCCACCAAGATGTCCAAGCATGGCTGAAAGTCGATCCGATTGCCGGCGGCGTTTTAAGAGGCCGTCGGTCCAAGCGCTCATGACCTCTGGGAGTGAGAGTAGTCGCACGGTATGCCCACTCGGTGCCGTGTCAAAAATGACTAGGTCATATCGAACGCCGGCAGTTGCCATTAATTCTGCGACGCGCTCCAATAGTGCTGCCTCGGTGGCGCCAGGTGCATGGGTTGCGAGATTAAGTTGGCGGTCAATCTCGGTATATAACCGTGGATGTACAAAACTTTTCATCTGTTGTTTGACGGTTGTAATATGCGCGGTCGCTTCGTGATCCGGGTCGATTTCTAGGGCCGTGAGCTTGGGCGCGAGTTGTGTCTCGTGGTCGCCAATCTCCTGTCCGAAGATATCGCCGAGCGAATGCGCGGGGTCTGTGGATACGAGAAGGCATGACCGACCACGCTCGGCAGCAACTGTTGCAAGTGCGGCGGCCGTCGTTGTTTTGCCGACTCCACCTTTGCCGCCAACAAAAAGTATGCGGCGCTCAATCAGGCTGTTAACAACACCGGAAATGGTCAAGGGGGGAGTGCTCCAGTCCCATGCGGGTGTGCCATTCATGGAATCGTTCGAGCAAGATTGGTTGTAGTTCGAGTGTGTAGTAGGTCGCAGGATTGGGTATTCCCAAGAGCTCTGCGTACACAAACAACATAAAAAGGTCGTCTTCGTCGCGCTTTGCTCTGGCTACCGCGCCCCGATATGGGGCCTCGTAGAACTCCCTAAGTAGTTCACGAAATGTGTTCGAGCGAGGGCCGGTCATCGTTCTTTCGAAATGCGTAATGTGTGCTACTTACCTATTGCGGCCGTTTGGGCCGCACGTCGCTCGCGCATTAGGGCAGATGAAGCTTCGAGCATGACGAAAATTGCACAGATGATTATGGCGATGTCAATGGTCAATAGGACGTACTGTCCGGCTGCGAACAGATCCCGCACTTGGATCAATGCGCTGGCAAGTGCCATTGTTGTGACAAAGATCATTGGCGTCAGCGTGTAGCGTGTTGGGCGGCCAAGTTTTACGAGAATCGTGCTAATCACTAGCAGCGTCAAGCCCGCTAGAAGTTGGTTCGTCGTTCCAAATAAGGGCCAGATTGCCATGCCACCCGTCCCGATTGGGGCCCCAGGCGGGGTCGCACCAAAGGCCAGGACAAGGCACGCAGAAACGGCCACCACAGTGGCGAAGTAGCCGTTATTCAGTATGGGGATGTTGTAAATCGTTCCCCATTCTTGAATGATGTAACGCTGTAATCGAACACCAGCATCCATAGTGGTGCCAGCGAACAGTACTGCCATGACTGTGAGCAGTGTCTCAGCAAATGTAAAAGACAGGCCAAGGCCATCGGATGCGATTGTGGCGCCTCCTTGTACAAACGCACCCATGCCGCCGGCACCGAAGTTCGTATACATCGCATCCCATTCACTAAAAGTTGCAAACCCTGCAGTTGCAGCGATAATGGCAACTAGTGCAAGTGCGCCTTCGCCCACAGAACCCAGGTACCCGACCTGTCTGGCATCCGTTTCTTTGTCGAGTTGTTTCGAGGTCGTTCCAGAACTCACGAGGCCGTGGAATCCTGAAATCGCACCGCAGGCAATGGTGACAAACAGCAATGGGAAAATCGGTGGCGTCGCGGCCGGAACATTTTCATTGATCATGGGCGCTACGATAGCCGGGTTATCTATTAAGACAGCCCCGTAGAGTATGCCGAGTCCAACGAAGAGCTGGATGCCGTTAATGTAATCTCTCGGTTGTAGGAGAAGCCACACGGGAAGCATCGACGCGGTACCCGCATAGAAAAAGAGCAATAGGATCCATTGAGCCTGTGGGCCCAATCCGAAGAACGTTGCGGGTAGCTCAATCGGAAATACTTCTCCGAGTGCGATGACAGCATAAAGAATGATTGTGCCGATAATAGTCGGCCACATAATCCCGACACGTACTTTGTAGAGTAATACCCCGATTACCATGGCGACGAAAACCGCACTCCAGGCCGGGATAACGCTTGATGGTGTTTCTACGTGTTCGGTTGAGATAGCAACGGCGAACACGGCATTAACCATGAGTAGCAGGAAAAATACGACGATCATGAAGAGCGTTCTTGCTCGATGACTTACGACCTCGCCTGTTAATGAGCCGACGGACTGGGCTTTGTTGCGAACGCTTGCCCAAATTGCGCCGAAATCATGCACGCCGGCAAAAAACATTGTGCCGACGATCACCCAGATAAACGCAGGCAGCCAGCCCCAAATAACAGCGATACCAGGGCCGATGATGGGGGCGGCTCCAGCAACCGCAGTGAAGTGGTGCCCCCAAAGAACGAATTTATTGGTCGGTACGTAGTCGATATCGTCTCGCATTGCGTGAGACGGGGTTTTAAAGTCGGGGTCGAGTTGGTAAATCTTTTCAGCTATGAACTTTGAGTAGAAGCGGTAGCCAGCGAAAACTGCTAGCAGACCGGTTATTGCAAGAACGACCGCGTTCATTGTGTGCTCTCCTTCAAAAATCCCGAGACGCAGGATACCCTGGAATGCTTGTTGCCGCACGCACGGCTCGAATAATTGCCTCCGCGGTCGCATCTGCAGCTAGCGCGCCTACAGTTAACAGATTGGCGGCTTCGCTGCGGGTTCCTGTCGCTAGGGCAAAAATTGTATCCCCGTCGGCCGGTGTATGGGCAGGGCGTATGGCTCGGGCTAGCCCGGATTGAGCCATACGGGCAACGACATTAAGTTCTGCTGGTGTGAGTGTCGCATTCGTGACTATGACGCCAATCGTTGTGTTTTGACCGGTTGGCGGGTTTTGCTCAGGAGGCCGTTGTTGTCTGAGAATCATGCGTGCATCGGCAAAACCAAGGCCATCGAGTGTTCGAGTGCCTGCGATGATTGCACCGGTTTCTGGATCGATGATATCGCCGACCGCGTTGACTGCCATTAAGGCTGCGACCTTAAGGCCATTCGGTAATTCGACTAGCGCCGTACCAACGCCGCCCTTCATCGCACGGTTGCGCCCACCGAGTTTCCCAACAGTAGCACCCGCTCCGGCGCCGACATTGCCTTCTGGTATGTTCTGTGTGCTTGCTACGGTAGCGGCCTTATATCCGCATTCAGCCGTCGGGCGAATAGTAGAATTCCCCACGTTGAGGTCATAGAGAACGGCCGCGGGTACAATTGGAACCGTGTTCTCACCGACTTTGAATCCGATGCCGCGTTCGTCCAGATACTGCATAACGCCATCAGCACTCGCAAGTCCAAACGCGCTACCGCCAGAAAGTGAGATTCCATGGACGCGTCGCACACGGACATTCACGGGGTTAAGAAGCGCGGTTTCTCTGGTGCCTGGGGCACCACCCCGTATATCGACGGCCCCGATGGCGCCGTCCTCAAAGAGAACAACTGTGCACCCAGTCGGTCTTCCATCCAATGTATGGTGTCCGACTTTGACCCCTTGAATGGCGGTTAATCCAGGAGTGGTGGCCACTAGGGAGGGGGGCACACTGACGGATAATATGAGACCCGCAAGTAAGCTGAGGTAGCTGCGACTGTTTGACATAGGGGATTTGAATCGTACCTGAAAAGGTCTAGCTGTCGCTAGCCGCAAAGTAGAGTAGAAGCATGTTTTTTGGGAGTGAGCCAGGCCGGATTAACTCAGATGCTGTATCAGGTGGCGGCGGATTTTGTTGTGTTGTTACATATGGCGTTTGTAGCGTTCGTTGCCGTTGGCGTGATTTTTGTGCTGCGTTGGCCACAATTGGTATGGGTTCATGTGCCGGCGGTTGTTTGGGGAATCACGGTTGAACTTACTGGTGGGGTCTGTCCGTTAACGCCGTTGGAACAGTGGTTGCTGATGCAGGGTGGACAGATGGGTTACCAGGGGGCCTTCTTGACGCACTACCTGTCGCCGTTTCTGTATCCAAGTGGGTTGACCGTTGATTGGCAAACATTTCTTGCGTCTCTTACGGCCGTCGTAAACATGCTGGGCTATTACTATGTGTGGCGGTTCGGGAGAAAGCTGAACGGCCACATGTAAAATTAGAGGGTTAACCGTTTATTTATGATGAGTCGCCGATTAGATTTGTCTTCGGTTGTTACGTTTACCTGTCTGTTGAGCATGGCTTGTGGTTCGCTGCCGTTACCTGACAGCGATCGGTCCGATAATGCAGGCTCCATTGATGCGGTAGTTGAGGGTGGTGGTGTAGCGGAACGTGCTGCTCAGCGACCGAAAGTACTGGTTCTTGGTGATTCTTTAACGGCCGGACTTGGGTTGGAGGCGGGAGAGTCGTACCCTGCCCAACTGCAGCACCTGGCAGATAATGCCGGGTATGCGGTAGATATTGTTCCGCACGGCGTGTCCGGTGATACCACGGCAGGTGGGTTGAGTCGATTAGAGTGGATAATCGGTGGCCAGGGCGAAAATGGAAATATCGTGAGTGTGATCGTGGCACTTGGGGGTAATGACGGTTTACGAGGCTTGCCCGTTGAGCAGATGTTCGCGAATCTCGACGCCATTATTTCTCGATTGTTGTCAGAGGACATTGGTGTTCTGTTGGCAGGTATGGAAGCGCCGCCGAATTACGGCAACGAATACACCACGAGTTTTAGGGCCGTATTTCGTGAGTTGGCGAACAAATATGATGTTGTGTATTTACCGTTTCTACTTGAGGGGGTTGCGGGCGAGCTCTCACTAAATCAGCGGGACGGCATTCATCCGAACGTGGCTGGGGCGCGTCAAGTTGCAGAGCATTTGTGGCCGGCGCTCGAAAGACTTTTCAAACAGTTGGCAGAGGATTCGGAAGTGGTGTCGCTGCGGAATGATTGAATTACACGGCGTATCGAAGACCGTCCAGAGCGGTGAAAATCCACTCACTATTGTTCACCCGCTTGACCTTGAGGTCCCAAGGGGCCAACTTCTTTCGATTGTCGGTCCTTCAGGAAGTGGCAAATCGACATTGCTAGGTCTGATTGCTGGCCTTGATATGCCGACAACAGGATCAATCGTGGTGAACGGAGTGGACATAACGAGCCTCAATGAAGATGGTCTTGCGGAGTTTCGCGGGCGAACGGTTGGATTCGTATTTCAATTTTTTCACTTGATGCCGTCTTTAACGGCGTTTGAAAACATACTTGTGCCGCTCGAAATTATTGGTAGATCCAATCCGCATGCGAGAGCGAGAAGTTTGATTAGCGAGGTTGGATTGACGGGGCGCTCCCATCATTACCCCTCGCAACTGTCGGGTGGGGAACAGCAGAGGGTCGCCATTGCCAGAGCACTCGCGAATACACCGGCAGTTCTACTCGCTGATGAACCGACGGGCAATCTAGACAGCGCGACAGGACGGTCCATAATTGATTTACTCGTTGACGTTAATCGGCGGCACGGCACGACGGTCGTTTTGGTGACCCACGATAATGATCTAGCTGCTCAGACTGACGTAACGTTGGTAATGCGCGATGGTCGAACGGAGAAGCGCCAGGTCTTACCAACAAGCAGTGGGTAAATAGCTTGCTAAGGGAGAGACTCGGACTGTAACTGATGACATTTGTGTTGGCGATGGTGTGGCGGGAATTACGGGCGACTTGGTCTCGGCTGCTGTTCTTTTTTCTGTGCGTTGCCGTTGGCGTTGGTGGCATTATCGCGATTCGCTCACTTGTACAAAACGTGCGAATTGCATTGGCATCGGAGGCTCGCAGCCTTACAGCCGGTGACGTCTATCTGAGAAGTGATCAGCCGTGGGGAGAAGAAATTCTTGATACGGTTCTGGCTAACCTAGCGGGTATTACGGATGTATCTGTTACAGAAACGGTGGATACCGTCACCATGGCACGTGTTGGTGCGGATGGTGCTGCACAGACGAAAGTCGTAGAAGTGCGTGCCGTCCAAGATGGGTTTCCATTTTACGGACGATTTGTTCTTCAAAGTGGACGAGATTACTCCTCGGTGCTTTTGAATGGGCGAGGAGCATTGGTCGGGCCAGAAGTATTGACGCAGCTTGGCATCTCAGTCGGAGATGCGATTCTAATTGGAAACAGTGAATTCAGGATCAGAGATGTGATCGTGGCGGAACCTGGTCGACAGTTGGGTGGATTTAGTTTCGGGCCACGTGTCCTTGTGGCTTACGATGATCTCGATCAAACCGGGTTGCTAGACCTTGCCATTCGAGCTGAACGCCAAGTCCTACTCAAGCTTCCTGAGGCATCGATCGATTCTGTCGTTGATTCACTTCGGGAGGACCTAGCACAAACCTATGTGAATGTCGGTTCATATCGTCGAACGGAAAATCGGATTGAGCGGCACCTTGGTCGCGCGGAGGATTACCTCAGTTTGATCGGATTTGTGATTCTCATTATTGGTGGAATTGGCGTTTGGAGTGTGACGCGTGTGTTTGTTCAACAGCGATTACGCAGTGTTGCTGTGATGAAATGTCTGGGTGCCACTACCGAACGAATTTTGTCTGTCTATGTTGTTCAGGTGGCCTTGCTGGGTTTTAGTGGATCATTACTTGGGGCGGTGTTTGCGCAAGTCGGTCTAATGTCATTACCTGACTCATTGGTCGCTCAGGCTGCTGAGGCGACGGGGTTCGGTTCGGTTTCTATATCCGTGACGAAGAGCGCGATTGCGCAGGGCATGGTAATCGGAATAATGGTGTCGGTTTTGTTCGCTCTTGTACCACTAGTTGATATCCGAAATGTTAAGCCGATTATGTTGCTTCGCTCAGGGGAGAAGCAACAGCTAGGCGGGTTCGATTGGCTTCGCGTTACATTGGTTGGAATTATTGCCATTTTGCTGGTCTTTGTGGCTAGCTGGCAGGCAGATTCGCTTAAAGTCGGAGGCTATGTTGTCGGAGGACTGTTGGCTGTCGGTGTTGTGCTTCATTTTTTGAGTCGGATGTTGGTCCGCGGTTTGAAACCGATTGAGGATGCACGGTGGTTTCCGTTACGCCATGCAGCCCTTAATCTTCGCCGCCCAGGCAACCAGACACGGGTTATTTTGTTAGCTGTCGGCTTAGGGAGTTTTTTTATCGTTGGTATTCGATCGGTGCAAGAGAACTTGGTGACTGCATTTTCTTTGGAATTGCGTGATGACATGCCGGACATGTTCATGATGGATATTCAAGAAGATCAAGTTGAGGGCGTACGAGGCATCTTAGAGGAGACCTCTCTAGGCCAGGATGGCAACGGGCCTGTGCCAGAATTATTACCCGTATTGCGGGCGCGTGTTGTCAGTGTTACCGGTCCAGAAACCGATATACAAGGGAGAGAGGCTGTCCGTCAGGCTCGGCTTGGTCGTGAATACACAGTGACGTATCGGGAACATTTGGCTGCGAACGAACGTGTTATTGATGGAAGGTTTTGGGACGGAATAAGTGCTCGGGGACCCGAGGTGTCGATTGTTGACGATTTAGTTGAGCGGGGGATCCAGCTTGGTGACTTGGTCACGGTTAATGTTTTGGGGCGTGAGATCGTGGCACCGGTAACGAGTGTGCGTACGGTCGATTGGGACGATTCTCGAGCCGGAGGCTTTATGTTCGTGTTTCGCCCTGGGACCTTTGATGGTGCGCCGCATTCATATATTAGTTTTTTACAGGGACCTGCCTCGCGCGAAGACAGAGGTGTCTTTCAGAGCGTTGTTGTGTCTCGATTTCCTAATGTATCGGTTATTGATGGTAGCGAGGTAATTCGCAATATTCGTCGGGTTCTTGAGTATGTTGCGGTTGCGATAACAGCCGTCGGCAGTATTGCAATGGGTGTGGGGATGTTGATCCTTGTGGGATCTGTCGCAATGACCAAGTTTCAACGCTTGTACGAAAGTGCTGTATTTAAGACGCTTGGCGCAAAATCTAGCGGTCTTTTGGTGATGTATGTATTTGAGTATGGCCTATTAGGCGTAATTGCTGGAATTGTTGGTTCTGGAGGCGCGTTGATTTTGACGTGGGCATTGACTCGAGAGGTACTCGAGATCGCTTGGCTGCCGGTCCCCCTGACGACTGGTATGGGCGTTGTGGTGACCGCAATGATGGTACTTGTCGTCGGTGTGATTTCTAGTATTGACGTGCTTCGCCAAAAGCCTCTTCTTACCTTAAGAGCCGAATGATTGATGCTTTTTGCTGATGTTTCTCCAACTAAGAGTGACCAGGTGGAAGCGATATAGAATCGCGTGCTACACTCCCGCGTTCGCCCCTAGTTCGGGAGGAGCCATCTGATGAACGAGACGGTCTACAAAGAGAATTTAGTGAGGAAACGCGCTGAGATTCTCGCTGAGCAGAAGGGGAAATCACTGACCACGACAATGGACAACAACACCCGGCAAGGGGATATGGCTGACCAGGCTAGTGGAACGAACGAAGTCCATATTCAACTCAAACTGAAACAAACTGATGCAAAGATTCTTCAGGCGATTGAAGAAGCGCTTGTACGGCTTGATGATGGCTCCTATGGAGTATGTCGCGATTGTGGAGAAGACATTGCACCGGCTCGGTTGAATGCGATTCCGTGGACTCGTGTGTGTATTGAGTGCAAGGAAAAACAGAAATCGTAATACCGAAATTACGAAACGTGGTTGTCGGTCTTGGCAGTAATCAGGGAGACCGTCAGAAACATCTTACGTCCGCGGTGTCTGCTTTAGAAACGTACTTTACGCGTCCTCGGGTGTCCCCCTTTATAGAAACGAGAGCGGAAGGAGTCGAGTCACAACCGGACTTTCTGAACGGCGTGTTTGTCGGAGTGACGGCGCTTTTGCCCGAAAAACTGATGAATGTGTTACTCGCTATTGAGGAAGAGCACGGCCGCGTGCGCCCGTACGTTGGCGCACCAAGAACGTTGGATCTTGACCTAATATTGATGGGATCCTGTGTGATTGAAAATGAACATGTCCAGGTGCCTCACCCGCGCTTTCGACGTCGACGTTTTGTACTCGAACCGCTAGTTGGACTTGCACCGGATTTGGTCGATCCGGTTACCGGGGCAACGATGGCTGACTTACTTGCCAAATTACCATAACTTCGACGTTAGGACGCCACTACTAACGGAGTTGTTATTCGAATCGTAGTGAGTCTATCGGTTCCAGCTGGGCTGCTTTTCGGGCAGGGTAGAAGCCAAAGAAAATACCAGTCGTGGCTGCGAATCCGACTGCAACTGCGATTGCATCTGCAGGTATCGACGTTGGCCATGATAAAAATCTGGTTAGGCTTTCTGAGAGTCCGAATCCGAGTCCTACGCCGACGACGCCACCGACTAGGCTAAGGACAACGGCCTCAACCAGAAACTGCAGAAGAACGTCTTGACTTCTTGCGCCAACTGCCATGCGAAGGCCGATCTCTCGTGTTCGCTCGGTTACTGATACGAGCATGATATTCATAATTCCAATTCCGCCAACGATGAGAGAAACACCAGCGATGCTCGCCAGAAGTCCTGTCATTGTCTGTGTCGTTTGACTGCGAATACGAGTCAGGTCCTCCTGGGTACGTACCATAAAGTCATCGTCTTCACCGGGTCCCAGGGCGTGTTCTTCTCGTAAGGTGTTGGCTATCTGCTCTGCAACGACACTGATGGCAGCTGAACTTTCAGCTGAGACGTCTATCTGAGAGATGTTTGTACCATCACGGCCCCGTAGTTTCTTGTTAACGGTTGAGTAGGGGATAAAGACAACGTCATCTTGATCCTCACCAAACTGGCCCGCCCCCTTTGACTCCATTACCCCGATAATTTGAAAGGACTGATTTCGAATTCGAACCCGTGAGCCGACCGGGTCGATGCCCTCCCCAAATAACTGGTCACGGACGACGGATCCCAGAACGGCGACTTTCGCGGCACTTTGTACCTGTATTGGTGTGAAAAATGAGCCGAGATCTGTCGGCCATGATCGAATCTGCGGATATTCGATGTCTGTTCCTTGAATCGTGGTATTCCAGTTCTGGTTCGCTGCAATAATTTGGTCCCGAGTTCGGACGCCTGCCGCGAGATAAACTGCGCCCGGTACCCGGTCTCTGATAGCGGCCACATCACGCGTGTCCAATCGCGGTGATTGGCCCATGCCCATGCTCACCCCGCCCCTCCTGTAATTTCCAGCGCGTACAGTGATCATATTGGTGCCAGCAGATTGCACTTGGGCTTCAATTTCTGACTGCGCACCTCGGCCTAGCGCAACCATGGTGATGACTGCTGCCACGCCAATAATCATTCCCAACATCGTCAGGCTGGTTCTCATCTTGTTTCGACCGAGTGCTTTAACGGCAACGCGTATCACCATGAAGATGGTCATCTGCTATCTCTTTCTTGAGCAGTTAATTCGTAGAGTCTGTCGCAACGTTAACATCATCTTGGCGCGTATTCTCTGTGATTTCATTTTTCGCGATACGTTGGTCCAGGTTGCGATTGTCTGATGCGACAGTGCCGTCGTGAAATCTGATAATCCGGTTGCCGTACTCCGCAATCTCGGATTCATGAGTAATCAGGAGGACAGTGATGTTCTTGGTCCTATTTAATTGCTGGAAGATATCCATGACTTCGGTACTTGTATGCGAATCAAGGTTGCCGGTCGGTTCGTCGGCCAGAAGGATCGATGGATTATTCACGAGGGCTCGCGCAATGGCGACACGTTGCTGTTGGCCGCCAGATAGTTGGTTGGGGAAGTGATGCATTCGGTCATGAAGTCCGACGGTCGTGAGCATATTTTCGGCTTGTTTTCGTCGGTCAGCCGAGGAGTGTCTAGCGTTACCGTAGAGAAGCGGCAACTCAACATTGTCGAGTGCTGTTGTACGCGCGAGTAGGTTGAATCCCTGAAATACAAAGCCGATTTGATTGTTCCTAACTCGAGCGAGCTGGTTTTTTGATAGGGCAGAGATATCTTTGTCTTCTAGCGTGTAGCGTCCTTTTGTCGGACGATCGAGGCAACCGAGGATATGCATAAGTGTTGACTTTCCGGATCCAGAAGGTCCCGTAACTGCAACGAACTCTCCAGCCTCAATGTCAAGACTCACGCCACGCAGTGCGCGCACTTCGATATCTCCCATCGAGTAGGTCTTTGTAAGGTTACTGACAGAAATGAGAGGCATCACGGCTCTTATCGACGATTTCCTGAACTGTTGTTTGAGCGACGACCAAATGGAAACTGCGGAATGAGTGGCGAGCTACTTCGTCCAACCGCCCGTGCATCCGATGTGCCTGCTGTCGTTATGTTCGTCACCAACAGCGAGCCATCTGTGATTGATTTGTTCGACCCGTTTATCAATTCGCTGCTTGTTCCATCAGTCACACCTAATTCAACAGGTACAAGCAAAAGAGCGCCGTCATTTAAGAGAAAGACTTGTCCGGTAGTCTCGACGATTTCAATTGGAGCGAACAAGGCATCTATCGTGCTCGCGCCTCGTTCGACTGCTGGGACTGCCTCTGATGCGGGTATGACTGATCCTGTTGTTGGGCGAGGTCTGTTTGTAGCGGGAGTTTGTTGCCGTGCCTTCGCTCGACGATCACGCATTTGTTGAATGAAGGCTTCTCGGTCCTCCGGAGACATTGACTGCAACCGTTCTCTCATTTGCTGTCTTTGTTCCGGTGACGGCGGGCCATTTCCAAATTCATTTTGTTTAGTGGTTTCGGTTGGTTGTTGCGTGGGGTCGCCGGCGGAAATTCTTTCTACCCGGTCTGGATTACTTATCTGAGGCCGTTGATTCTGTCCGGTTGGTGCCGCCTGCAAACCCTCTGGCTGCGACTGATTCAATGCGGTGAACATTGCTGGGCTAGGCCGAAACCGTAGCGCGGCTGTTGGAATGCGAATCACGTCATTACGGCGTGCGATTTCGATCGAAACAGTCGCCGTCATTCCAGGTTTGAGCTTGAGTTCCGCATTAGGCGCATCAATGACCGTGGCATATGTGACGACATTTTGTTGCACGACAGGTTCTAGTCTGATCTGGGAAACCGTTCCTTCGAATTCGTCGCCGGGAAATGCATCTACCGTGAATGTGACCCGTTGGTTAGGACGGATCCGGCCCACATCGGATTCATCGATATTCGCGATGACCCGCATTTTCGTGAGGTCGGCCGCAATCACAAACAGTTCCGGCGCCTGCAAGCTCGCTGCGACGGTTTGTCCGACGTCAACCAATCGAGAAGTGATAATTCCGTCGATTGGGGAGCGGATTACGGTGTGTTCGAGGTGTAATTCATTCTGACTGAGTGTCGCCCGCGCTTGAACAACTTGTGCCTCAGCAGATTTAATTTGAGCTTCCGCTGAGCGTAATGCAACTTGCGCTGCTTCTAATTCTGTTGCGGCGATTAGTTCTCGAGATGATAAGTCTTCCGCCCGTTTCAATTGTGTGGCGGCGTCATCGACCGTGACACGGAGTCGTTCGACGTCCGCTTCTGCTCTGAGCAGATTTGCTCGTGCCTGTTCAGTTTGAGTTTCAAAGACTGCGGGATCTAGGCGCATAATCACGTCGCCTTCACGTACGATTGAATTGAAATCGACATTTAAGTCTTGAATGATTCCTGAGACTTGGCTCCCGACCTGGACGGTTGTGACGGCTTCTAATGTTCCCGTTGCTCCTACTGCATCCACAATGTCCCCAACGGTTACCTCGACGGTTACAATGTCGGGAATGAATTCGTCCGCTTCGTTTGTTACGTAGGAGTAAACGAGGATGCAACCTACAAGCAATATGCAACCAAACAAGATCTTTTTCATGGTATTAATCTCTGTCAGTTATTGTGCATTTCCGGTTGTCGGCACAGCCGCACCACCGGTTCCGACGATGGCAATGCCCGCGCGGCCCAGCGAGGTACGTTGAACCCTTTCAAATTCAATAAGGGCTTTTTGGTAGTCAAGAATTGCTCGTAGTTCCGTATCCTGCGCGGTGGATAGATCGCGTTGAGCTTGGACTACGAAAAAGTTGGTCGACTGGCCAACGTCGAATTTACTTTCTTCCGCTCGTAGTTGCTCTTCTGCAAGCTCTCTTGCCGCAATTGAGGCGTCGATCCGTTCTTGGATCGCGTCAATTTGTAGTGCTGCATTTGTTACCTCGGTCGCGATTTGTAACTCAATCTGACGGATCTGGACCTCGGTTTGCTGAAGTTGAAGTCTGGCGCGAGCGTATTCGGCCTTGTCTGTATTTTGCCCCAGTGGATAACTCATTTGAAGTGCCACACTCCAGATCGGAAAGTCCGTGTCGACGATGCTATTGATAGCATCGCGATAACCACCTGGAATTTCTATAACGGTAGGTCCACCAAGGCCTGCATTGATTAATTGTGTGCCGCCTTGGCCGGTTAATTGGAGCTGACTCACGACGTCTAATGAGGGCAGCGTATTGTTTCGTAGCGTGTCGACGGTTACGTCATTAATGTCACGCTGTCTTCTGATCCGACTAATGTCAGTTCGTCGATCCAGTGCACTCCGGACTGCGGATTCAATATCGATAGGTGTGGGACTGATGAAAGGTTGGTCGCTTGGCACTAGTTCGGCATCCCAAAGTTCGTCATTGGTTCCAGCCACGAGCAAGCGTTTCAAGGTGAGTTCTGCCGTGCGGCGGGTCTGGTCGGCCTGGGCAAGCAATTGCCGCCGAGATGCCGCTTCTGACTGGGCTTGAACTACATCTATTGGGGCAAGTGTTCCAATCTCGACTCGTGCTTGGTTATCGCGTACTAACTGGTCCGCTAGCTCGAGAGCTTGTTCTTGCACACCTACCGAGGCGACAGCATATGCTAAATCCCAGTAAGCCAAACGAACGTCAGCAAGTGTATTCGCAACAGTTTCTTCAAGGTCGATATCAGAAATATCTCGATTGATCTGAGACACAATTAGTTGGCGTCGTTGATTGTCAGTTTTGAAGCCGCGTAACAACGGTTGGGTGTATCCAAGCGACATGTTGGCGCCGTAACTTGGATTGAAGCTCGAAAATCTACTCGTGGACTCAAGCCGATTGCTGTCCCAGCCGACATTGTACTGACCGCCGCCCCATTTCAACTGTTGACCGATACCGACGTCATAATTTCCACGATTGGTGATAATCGAATTCGACCCCGATAATCTTCCGCCGTCGAGTTGAGTTCGGGACGGTGTGGTCGCCCGATTAAGACCGAAGCCGGTTTGAAAGAGCGGCAAGAACGCGGCGTTAGCAGAGGCAATGCTTAAGTCTTGGACGAGGGGGTTGATGCGTTGGACTGCGATATCGAGGTTACGGTCAAGCGCTCGTTCAATCGCAGCGTCAAGGCTTAATTCAAAGCGGCGCGCTAGAGGCATTTCGTTCGTCTGTAATCGATATTCAGCGTTTGAGACGAGACGCGAGATCTCTGAACTAAAGGTCTGAGCCTTGGCTCCCTGACCGGTTGTTATGGTTGCTATTAAGACAAATGCTGCGAATAGGTTGTTTTGAAGCTTTTCCACGAAAGGTACCTCCAGCGTCTAGGTCGTGTTGCTATACCAAGGGGTTAACCATCTAGGCTTCCTATCGAATGACGAGACGGAAAAGAGAACTATCGATGCTATTGCCAATGTCTCGTTCTGGGGTTGCCCTTAAAACGACGACGCTCCCACAAGTCGTGTAATCCATCTAGTTGAGTGGTTGTTAATATCTTGCGCATACGGTACAGCATTAGCGTTCTAGTTTTGCTGAGCGCGCTGCGCGCAGATTCGACCTTGTCGATCTGGAGGGCGATCTCCCATTCTTCTGATTGCATCGCACGCATAAGATCGGCCAGTTCTTCTTCTTCTTCTTCAAGCGCCTGTATTAATTCTCTGAATTTTGGTCTGAGAGACTTAAAGATAGTTTCGATTTCTTCTGTTTGCGTTGTTGTCAGGTTTAATTCCTTTTTAACTTCGTCAGCTGCCCACCATCGATAGCCTTGAGCTGCACTAGCTGGGCGCGGTTGCACTGCGCCTGTAATGAGTAGTGCAACGAGTATAAGCATGACGTGGTAACGGAATTTACGCATAGCGAAGTCCTTTGACTGGCTTAGAATTTAGAACGAGGACTTTAAATGCCCTACCGCTTTCTTCTGAGAGTAGTATCTATTTGTTATGTATTACGAATCATTGGAGCGATTTGTTTACCGTTACTCGATTTTTGCGAGTTCCGCAAGACGAGAAATGACCTGACCAACGATATTATCAGGCGTTGATGCTCCGGCGCTTACTCCGATAGATAGGTTTCCCGAGTTTGGAAGCCAATCCCGAGCGACCTGCTCAACAATGGCTCCAGTGGAACTCGCTGATGGAAGATGGCGTAGTTCTGATGTTGAGGTAAGGCACGTCGGCTCTGCGATATGGTACGTGGGCACCTTTCGGGCGCAGATTCTCGCAAGATTTCGGGTATTACTACTGTTATAGCCGCCGATGACAATGGCTAGATCGAGGTCGGCACTATCAAGAAGTATTTGCATTGCGTCTTGGCGATCTTGTGTCGCGCTACAGATAGTGTCGAAGGCCTGGTAGTGTTTATCAATATTCTGTTCCCCGTAACGCGTAATCATTGCACGGCGTATTAGCTGACCAATTTCGAGCGATTCCGACATTAGCATGGTTGTTTGGTTCGCCAGGCCAACCCGTACCAAGTCTTGACTAGGGTTAAAATCCGCAGAGCAAGCGTTTCGAAAATAAGAGGAGAATGAGTCAAGGGATTTTTCTCTGGTAATGTAATCACACAGTAGTACAGCCTCTTCTCGATTCAGCACGATTACATATCGCCCATTGTCGGTAATGCGGGCTTGCGACGCAGTTGCTTGGGTTTCTTCGTGCTTGACTTTGCCGTGAATCACTGCGGTATAACCATCTCGCGCGTACTGCCTTACGTTTTTCCAAACATTTAACACTGACCCGCAGGTGGTGTCGACCAGCGTGCAACCGGAATTAGTTAAACGTTCAAGTTCTTCGATGGTTACGCCAAAAGCAGGAAGAATGACAACGTCATCTTCGTTAATCTGATCGCTAGACTCGGATGGGTCACTCAAAAAGCGAATGCCGACTGAACGTAGTCGCGTATTGACGTGAGGATTGTGAATGATTTCGCCTGTGAGATACACGGTTCTGTTGGGAAATTTTTTTCGAGTCTGGTAGGCATAATCGACAGCACGGTCTACGCCGTAACAGAATCCAAATTCTTGCGCAAGATGGATGGCGACGCGTCCTTCGCGATAAATGAAATTATTGCCACGTATGGTCTCGACGAGTTCGCTGTCGTAATCACGGGCGAGTTCGCCTGCGACCACATGTTTGAGATTTAGTCCTTTTCTAAATACTTCTGTAGTCAAGCGTATTCCGGCTCCTATCGTACGGCGGTAGATACTTCGCGCAGTCGTGGTGTCAGCTCATCGAGAGCTAGAAGTGACGATATGCGCGGAGTTTGGACTGCGTAGTCTATCTCAGCCATGAGGGACTCGTCTGAATTGACGTCAGTCTGTTCTAGAGTGTTTGTGTTTTCAGGTTTCGATTGAACGAGACCAGGATCGCGTTCTAGTCGCACCGGAGGTGGTGTAACCAGTGCGCTGTCGGAGGATACAACAGATTGGCGAACGGCAATCCCGAGGAAAGGTCCGACTGCACACATCATGATGAGCGAAACGGTTAATGGCGTTAATCGACCAAACGATGACCGTGAAGTCGATGGAAAATGTAATAACCTGGCTCGAGGGGCAAAATAACGGTCAATGTGGCGCAGGATTTTCCACCGTTGCTTCAACTGATCATGCCCTAACGCAGGGGTTGTGTGTTGTGACGTATTTACTTCTTCGTCGATGCGCTTAAGGGTAGCGTAGATTTGGGAAAGAAGCGTCTTGCAGCGGTTGCAATTACTCGTATGGTGTTGTGCAATTTTCAGTTTGTGATGCGCCTCAAGATTTGGGATAGAGCTTTGGTCCGCTAACGCAATTTCGACAAGCGTACGCTCCGGTGGATGGGTAGACATGGCATCCTTGATTGAATATCCGATCATTCGCCACCAGTTAATTGGAGATTTCATGGGGTGTTCTATCCGGGGACGTCGCTTTTACGTGCGTATGGTTTGTCCAGCAGTAATAGTCGAAGAGAACGAATCGCACGGAACAGATGTACTCGAACGGTAGCTTCTGCTAGGTTCAGCATGTCTGCGACGTCCTTGGTGGAATACCCCTCGAATTGGTTAAGGATGACGATGGAGCGCTGGCGCATCGGAAGTTGCTCGACGGCGTCTATCAATTGGCCTCGTTGTTCTTTGGCTAAGAGCAGTTGTTCAGCTGAGGGCTCGAAGGCTCGTTCCTGTTGAATGAGTTCCTCTGTTTTTTCGGAGGCAGGAATAATCCAACGTTGCCGCCTGGCTTTCGCTTTGAGTCTGTCGAGACAGCCGTTTACTGCGATTCGGGAGAGCCAAAGATCAAAGTACATCTCGTCTCGAAATGTTCGCAGATGGATGAAAGCTTTAAGAAAGGCGTCCTGCACAGCCTCATCAACTTCTGCAGGGTCTCGAAGGTAATAGTATGCAATTCGCGTTATTCGAGCCTGATGGGCCTCTATGATTTCTGCAAAGCGGTTACGCGCGTCTTCATGGTGTCCTGAGTTCAACAGTTCTTTGATCTCCGACGCAATCGTCGAATTCTCCTCACGATTCACTGGCCTTGGAGTTGACGCGGATTGAATACTAAGCATGCGTTTCATTGCATTTATTAAGGACGACACACGACTTACCGGTGCTTACCGGCAGGCTATTGACGTGTTGATCATAACTCGGAGAAGAATGATTCTGTCTGAAATTACACCTGCAGGGTTGGTAAATTGTGGGCCTGTGCTTGAAATGGGAATTCATGGAAATGTTTTAGTGTGGCGCCAGGATAGTACGCGGTAATAATTTCTTTAGTGCGATGGCCAGCTTCCGCGCGTGCCATTGCACCTGTCTGGCATAAGCCTGCCCCGTGCCCGAAGCCGGTGCCAGTAATTAGGAAGTAATCATTGCGTTTCTCGATCTGTAGTTTTGTGCTTTTTATTCGCGTAAACCCGAAACGAGCACCTAACACAGAACGGAGAGTCGCGCCACTTACCACCAAATTATTACTACCTCTAATGCTAATTGTGAGTGCTCGACCAGTGTTGTCGCGTTTAATTACTGTTACCTCGTTTAGGTTTCGTCCAACCGTAGTTCTCTCATCGTTGTTTAGTGCATCGCGAAAGTTTTCATGTCCGATACTTAGCGTCCATGGTGGGCGATTTAGCGTAAGGCAGAATTCGTCGACGATTCCGTCTAGATATGGTGGAGCTGGGCCGCCCCAGACGTTGGTTGCTGAGCTTGTCGCTCCTCCGCAATCAGCGTGGTAGACGGAGTCGATGGGGTTGCCACCGTAGGTAACTATCATTCCAGTTGTTCTTGCGACGGAGTCATCAGCAATTTGTTGGTGCGGGTTCAATGTCAAGGTGGGGTCTCGATAGACTTGACAGTGCGTAGTCGCGCAAAAGTCGTAACCGTCTTTAAAGTGTCGACTTCGATGGTGAAGAACATAGGTTCGCGCAATTATAGATTGAACCTCAGCGATTGTACGCGCTGCTAGTGGCGACAAAGAGGCGAGTGGGACTTCGGCGAGGATAGTTCCACGTACGTAATAATCTAGTGAGATTGTTCTGATTCTTCCGTCGGGCTGCTGGACTCGAATATCTGGTTGCGTATGAGAGCGATCGACGACGTTTACAATAGTTGGACGACGGATACAACCGGGAAGTACGGCTGCGAGCAGGGTTGCAATGAAGGCCCGGCGCCTACTGCCCCTCGTTGTTGGGTAAAGTAAGCTTGGCAGCATCAATATTTTTCATCATAGCACGTGAAACCACAGTATGATGTGTGTGCACAGACAGAGTATCCCATAGATAGGGTTTTCGTTGATGAGCAAAAAGACATTACTCGAAGTATTGCCTGAGCTTGGCACTGTTTCACTCGGGCGTATTCATTGGAATCTAGGAACAGCGGCACTCTATGAAGAAGCCGTTCGGCGTGGTGAGGGCATGGTCGCTGCCTCTGGTCCGTTGGTCTGCTTGACTGGAGCGCATACGGGACGATCACCAAACGATAAGTTTCTTGTAAAGGAGTCAGCGAGCCAAGGCGACGTGTGGTGGGGGAAAGTTAATCGACCGGTCACGCCTGAGCAGTTTGATGCGCTCTATTCAGATATGATGGCGCACCTCGACAATAAAGAATTATATGTTCAGGATTGTTGTGCGGGCACCGACTCGAACCATCGCCTGTCTGTGCGAATTATTACCGAATACGCTTGGCACAATCTTTTTGCTCGGACGATGTTCCTAGAGCAACCAGCGGGCACGGTACCTGGGGAACATGTGCCGGAGTTTACCGTTATTGACTCTCCATCGATGAAGGCTGATCCAACTCGGCATGGAAGTAATTCTGACGTGTTTATTTTTGTGAATTTCGCACGAAAGCTCATATTAATCGGTGGAACTAGCTATGCCGGAGAGATCAAGAAATCAATATTTAGTGTGATGAATTATCTGCTTCCATTACGCAATGTGATGCCGATGCATTGTTCGGCGAACCGTTCTAGTGATGGGGAGGTCGCATTATTTTTCGGTCTTTCTGGGACGGGAAAGACAACGTTATCTAGTGAACCAGGCCGACTGTTAATTGGTGACGACGAGCATGGTTGGACTGAGCGAGGTGTCTTTAATTTTGAAGGTGGTTGTTACGCGAAGATGATCCGATTATCCGCGCAGGCGGAGCCGGAGATTTATTCGACAACAAAGCGATTTGGGACAGTTCTTGAAAATGTTGTGATGGATCGAGATTCACGAGCGCTTGATCTCGATAGTGATCGGTATACTGAGAATACTCGTGGCGCCTACCCGATCTCATTTATCGATAATTGGGAACCGAGTGGTCAAGGTGGGCACCCGAAGGACATTATAATGCTGACCGCAGATGCGTTTGGTGTCTTGCCGCCCATCTCTCGTTTGACACCTGCTGGTGCAATGTACCATTTTTTATCTGGGTACACCGCTAAGGTAGCCGGTACAGAGAAAGGGGTAACAGAACCGCAGGCCACGTTTAGTGCTTGCTTCGGTGCTCCGTTTATGGTGCATCATCCTGGCGTTTACGCGAAGTTGCTAGGTAAACGAATCGCAGAGCATGGTTCTCACGTGTGGCTTGTGAATACTGGATGGACCGGTGGAGCCTACGGGATTGGTAGCCGAATGAAAATTGCACACACGAGGGCGATGATTACCGCAGCCTTATCGGGTGAGTTGGCTGATGTTGATTACGTGCGTGACTCAATTTTTAATGTAGATATTCCGGTGAAAGTACCCGGTGTGCCAGATTCGGTGCTCCAACCGCGGAGTACGTGGCGTGACGGCGCAGATTACGATTCACAAGCTTTGCATTTAGCAGAGATGTTCTCTGAGAACTTCAAAGCTTTTGAAGAGCATGTCGATGATGTTGTCGTGCAGGCGGGACCAAAGATCTGATCTAGAGTTATCGTGAACACTCCCGATGGATTTTGAACCAGTCATTGGTCTTGAGGTACACGCTCAACTTTTAACCGAGACAAAGATATTTTGCGGGTGTTCGACGGCATTTGGCCGGCCAGCGAATAGTAACGTCTGCCCAGTTTGTTTGGGACTTCCAGGGGCTTTACCTACACTCAATGGGCAGGCAGTTGAGTACGCTGTACGTGCCGCGCTAGCACTCGGATGCGTGGTGCAAGAAGAATCGATCTTCGCAAGGAAGAATTACTTTTATCCAGATCTGCCGAAGGGTTACCAGATATCGCAGTACGAGGAACCTTTGGCGGTAGGTGGTTTAGTTAAGTTTTCCGATGATGAGGCACTTCACGAAGTCCGTATCACACGAGTGCATATGGAAGAAGATGCTGGGAAGTCTCTTCATGAAGGGTTTCCTGATTCGAATAGAAATACTTACCTGGATTTTAACCGGAGCGGTGTCCCTTTAATAGAGATCGTGACTGAACCAGACATACGGGCGGCTGCGACTGGAGCGTTATTTTTTGAACGGCTACGTGGCATCCTGCTGGCTATCGGCGTAAACGATGGCAATATGGAAGAAGGAAGCCTTCGCTGTGATGCGAACGTCTCGGTGCGACCGGTTGGTCAAACAGAGCTTGGGGTAAAAGTCGAAATCAAGAATTTGAACTCTTTTCGCTACCTCGAAAGAGCGATTGATCATGAGATTAGTCGACAGGAAGCCTTGTTGCGGCAGGGAGATAAGGTTGTACAAGAAACTCGATTGTGGGATGTGGCTGGTGGTCGAACGGTCTCGATGCGTAGTAAAGAAGAGGCTCATGATTATCGCTATTTTCCAGAACCGGATCTTTCGCCACTGATGGTTTCGTCATCGTATTGTGAGAAAGTGAAGCAGTCGTTGCCAGAACTTCCGGAAGCGCGCGCAGAGCGTTTCATTGGAACCTATAGCTTGCCGAGGCAAGATGCCTGCTATCTGGCTGCAGAGTACGAATTGGCGACGTATTACGAAGCGACGGCCAGAGAGTCTGGGAACCCGAAAGCATCAGCCAATTGGATAATCGGTTCGGCGGTTCGGAGGGCGAAGGTAGTCGGGATACCAGTGTGGGAGACTGTGCCAGTCAAGGCTTTGGCGGAACTTATTCGCATGGTGGACGATGGGGCCATCAGTGGGTCGGTCGCGAAGGGTGTATTTGACAAAACAGCTGATACTGGAAGAGCACCGGGCGATATTGTTCGGGAAGAAGGCTTGTCTCAAATCGCCGACGCCCGTGAACTTGAGGTTATTTCAAAGCGGGTGATTGATGCGAATTCAGAAGCCGTTGCGAAGTACCGAGCTGGTAAGGAAGGCACTCTTGGTTTTCTTGTGGGACAGGTGATGCGTGAGACAAAAGGAAAGGCGAACCCGAAACTTGTGAATGATTTGCTCCGGTCACTTCTAGACGAAAGAAATCCCTAGTTCCTATTTCGGCAGTAGCGACCTCCATATGTCTGAGGCGACGCGGATTAAGAATTGACACTAGATGAGTCACGTCGCTAGACTGGAAACAGGTGTTCTACTTCTCAGAGGCTGACAGCGGTGCAAACTAGGGAAACTATTCACCGCTTACGCAGAGATGCGAAGCAGCAAAGAGTAAATTTTTACCGTCAGCAGTTGTATCAGCATTGGCAATGTCTTGAGCAGCAGCGTGAGCACTATTCGGAGAAAGTGATCACTGATGTAGTCTGCGCGCTTGGCAGGTTGATGCTGCAGGTTGATGCGTTGTGCGATCAAGAAAGCGGTCATCAGGTAGTTACGAAGCTGTTGTGCAAGATTGATGGTGTGACCCGGTTATCGTCAAGGTCCAAACCAATGCGGATTCATTGAAGGTTCCTTTTTTTTTAGATCTAGCACACTGACTCTCCAAATACTTCGCCAGCACGTTCTCGCCATACTCAGAAGTGGTATCGCCGGTGCCGCACCTGAGACGCTCGTTAAACGAGCTCTTGCCGATGGTGTTTTGTCGAGTGTGTCCGACGATACGGAGTTGAGTGTTATCGCAGCAGGCAAAGCAAGTGCTTCGATGGCCTCGGCATTTGTCCGGATGACAAGAAATCCTGTTAGAGGTTTGATCGCGTCACCTGGGCAAGGTCGTGGGGACGGCGGTATGGAATGGTTTAATGTCGGTCATCCGATTCCGACGGAAGGTAGCGTAGACGCAGGTTTACGTGCATTGCAACTAGCGAACGACGTTGCAGACGGTAGGTTGTTGGTCACTTTACTGTCCGGTGGAGCCTCGGCGGGATTGGCGTCTCCAGTTAAGGGGATAACTTTAGATGACAAGGTGCGTGTGACACAGGTGTTGCTTGAGAGTGGGATTTCTATTGATGGCTTGAATTGTGTTAGGAAACACCTATCGTCGATTAAAGGTGGTCGTCTCGTCAGGGCGGCTGGTGGCCGCTGCATCACGCTAGCTATCTCTGACGTGGTTGATCCAGTCCCGGATGATCCATCGGTGATCGGCTCAGGGCCAACTGTTGTAGACCCGACCACATATGCTGACGCGCTTGGCTATTTACTTGCTTGTGGTTCTAAGAGTTTGTTCCCAGAGGCCGCGGTGTCGATTCTTGAACGTGGCGCCAACGGAGAATTTGAGGAAACCCTAAAATCAAACTCTTGGATGAGCAATAGACCAGAGTATTTCGTGATTGGAAGTCGATTGAATGCGATGGAGGCCGCAGCTGATGAAGCCCGTCGCTTAGGTTTCCATGTCTTGACGATTGCCGAGCCAATAACCGGTGAGGCGCGTGTTTCGGGTGACGAGTACATTAAGTCACTTGCGCGACTTTCTCATGAGCAGCCACGTCCTCTATGTGTTTTGTCAACGGGAGAAACGACTGTTAAGGTTAATGGCTCTGGTCGAGGTGGCCGAAACCAAGAGTTTGCACTTGCTGGCGCCTTTTCGCTCTTCCGTCGATTTCCATTAGCGATTGTTGCGAGCGTTGGTACCGATGGGATTGATGGGCCAACTGATGCAGCTGGAGCGATTATCGATACTACTACTCCAAATCGTTCGGCTGACGCAGGCCTTGAACGTCCAGAACATTATCTCGCTGCTAATAACTCATATGCTTTTTTTGATAGTCTGGGTGACCTATTGAAGATTGGGCCTAGTGAGACCAATGTCGGTGATCTTCAGATTGCACTGATCGTCTAACCGTGATCATATCGACTTATATAAAGCCAGTGTAGCCGGTTATGTTGACAGCTGACGAACTGCTTGCCGCAATCGAGGCCAAAATCGGTCACCCTGCGACAGTCCACGAGATTCTTAAGGAACTGAAGCTTCCTGGTTCTCAGAGAACGACACTTCGTAGAAGGCTCGCAAAACTGGTTGAACGCGGAGAATTAATAAAGATTCGTGGGCGACGATATGGGTTGCCTGAACGTATGGATTTGGTGACGGGCCGAGTGCACGTTCATCCGAAAGGTTTTGGATTCGTTAAATCTGAGGATTCAAGCAACGATCGCAAGAAAGACCTGTATATATCTGGCTCAAATCTCAACCAGGCAATGCACGGCGATCGTGTTGTGGCTCGCATTGAGCGGCGAGACCGCTCTCGAGCGGAGGGGCGGATTGTTCGAGTGTTAGATCGAGGGTCGAGAGCGCTTGTAGGTCGATACGAACCAAATGCCACCGGTTTTGGCTATGTCATGCCGTTCGATCGCCGTTTCTTGATGGACGTGCATATTGCGAAGGGTGATGCTGGTATCGCGGTCGCTGGCGACATGGTTGAGGTCGAGATTACAACTTTTCCAACGCAGACACGGAGTCCAGTGGGGCGTGTAATTAGGGTATTAGGAAAAATAGAAGATGAAGGCGTTGATACACAGCTCATCTTGAAGAAATACGGCATTCCGGATGCTCACGACGAAGAAGCAATTGATGAGGCCGCTAGGCTTGGCGTTAAGGTGCGGCGAAGTGATCTACGTGGGCGAACAGACTTTAGGGATCTTTTAACGGTAACAATAGATGGGGCGAGCGCGAGAGATTTCGACGATGCCATAACACTAAGCCGCTGTGACAATGGAAACTTTTGGTTGGGCGTGCATATTGCAGATGTGTCTCATTATGTCGTTGAAGGGAGCGCATTGGATCGTGCGGCGTATCTCCGGTCAACGTCTGTGTATTTTCCGGATCGGGCAGTTCATATGTTTCCGCCAGAACTGTCGACCGGGTTGTGCAGTTTAAAGCCAAAAGTGGACCGTCTTGTTCAGTCCTGCCTTATGGAGATTGATGCTGCAGGTGAAGTGAAACGGTATGAGATACATGACGGGATAATTTGTAGTAATGAGCGAATGACCTATTCTGACGTTGATGCCATATTGACTCAGAACAAATCAGCGGTGCGAAAGAAATATGCTGATTTGGTGTCTATGTTTGGAACGATGGAGGAGTTATTTCTGGTTTTGCAGGGACGGCGCGCACGACGGGGTTCGATCGACTTTGACTTGCCCGCTGCCCGGTTTGAATTCAATGAAGCGGGTGATGTTTTGGCGATTGTTCCTGAGGAGCGGACACTCTCCCACCGGCTTATAGAGGAATTCATGCTGGTCGCGAATGAAACCGTTGCCCGTGAATTGAACGAGCAGGATATTCCGACACTATATCGAGTGCACGAATCGCCAGATCCTCTCAAGGTTGAGGAATTTGAAAGATTTGTTACGTCTCTCGGATATAACCTTGCAGTTGGTACAGCGTCAGTCACGCCGGGTCATTTTCAACGACTACTTAAGCGCGTAGATGGCCGGCCCGAGCAGAAACCCATCACCTCGCTTATGTTGAGGGCGATGCAACAGGCGCGATATGACCAGGTCAATAGAGGGCATTTTGGACTCGCGGCGAAATTTTATGCTCATTTCACATCACCGATTAGACGTTATCCAGATTTGATCGTGCATCGGGCGTTGAGAGCTGGCAGGCAGTCTAAATTGACAGATCGTCAGCGGCGTACACTGTCCGAAACATTACCGGATGCGGCTCAATGTACGTCAGAACGCGAGCGGAGGGCAGAGGAAGCCGAACGAGAACTGATCCAGTGGAAAAAAGTGCAGTTTATGGAGGATAAAGTCGGTGACGAGTTTACGGGTCATATTACCGGTGTTACGGCATTTGGCTTGTTTATTGAACTGACTGAACAATTCGTGGAGGGGCTCGTTCATATCTCAAGTATGGCTGATGATTACTACCGGTTTGTCGACACGGAATACCTTCTTAAAGGAGAAAACTATGGGAAAGTTTTTCGATTGGGCGATGTTGTAAATGTTCAGCTCGTCCGGGTTGACAAGGCTCACCGTCAATTAGAACTAGGTTTGGTCGACGTGCTCAGGTCAGTTCGCAAATCGCCTGATGGTCGTGGTGTCCGTAAAAGACAAATAAATAGAAAGCATCGTAGTAGTAGAGCGGAGAGTTCTCGGACGCGGAAGAGGCGTCGTTAGTTCCTCGTGCGCTGGAAGTGGGGAGATCTTCAGTGCGATGAAACACATTGTTGTTGGTACTGCGGGTCATATCGATCATGGAAAGAGCGCTTTAGTTAAGGCGCTTACTGGTGTTGATCCAGACCGATTGATGGAAGAACGGAATCGTGGAATCACTATCGATTTAGGGTTCGCTCGATATCAGGATGGTCAGACTGACCTTGCATTTGTAGATGTTCCCGGGCATGAGCGGTTCGTGCGTAATATGCTTGCTGGGGCATCTGGGATAGATGCTGTGTTGCTTGTGATTGCGGCGGATACGTCAATTATGCCGCAGACAATAGAGCACCTTGATATTTGCCGATTGCTTGGCGTTGCTTCGGGAATTATCGCGATTACAAAATCAGACCTTGTTGACGAGGATATTGTTGACCTGGTTCGCCTCGAGATAAACGATCTCGTCGCAGGTACGTTTCTTGAAGATGCACCGATTGTGGCAGTTTCATCTCGCACGGGTGAAGGCCTCCCGCGATTGCAGTCGGAATTGCGTGATGTCTCACACGGAGTAATAGGTCGTCCGGTTGATGGTTTTCCCCGGCTTCCGATAGATCGAGCCTTCACATTAAAAGGATTTGGAACCATCGTTACCGGCACGCAGGTGTCGGGCCGGATATGCCACGACACGGACTTAGTATTGTTGCCTAGTGAGCGCTCTGTACGGGTGCGTGGATTGCAGGTTCATGGTGAGTCGACGGAAGTTTCACTTGCTGGTCAGCGTGTTGCTTTAAATCTTGGAGGGATAGAGGTTGAGGAACTACGCCGTGGCGATGCATTAACTACGCCAGGATCAATGCTACCGACGACGCGCGTCGATTGTCAGGTGACACTTTTAGATGGTGCGCGTGAACTCAAGTACGGTACGCGTGTGCGTTTCCATCAAGGAACCACCGAAGTG